>ENA-OQVM01002834-OQVM01002834.1-marine-metagenome-genome-assembly--contig:-NODE-2834-length-19517-cov-8.074846_pt1 | contig 19517 bp, 17 predicted proteins | sample MGYA00237776_ERZ505498 | MGnify/ENA primary metagenome ERZ505498 (study PRJEB26159, sample SAMN06265151) | marine metagenome | isolation source: Helgoland LTER site | place: Germany:Helgoland, sampling... | reverse complement strand
CTCACGGCGCGCCGGTTTCAACCAGGTCAGACAAGCTGTCAAGCGCGGCACCAAAGGCGCTTGACGTTTGAAACCGGCGCGCCGTGCGCCCATCAAGCGCATCAAAAACCGCAGCAACACTGATCAAAACAATCACCCCAGCCCAGCGTCCATCCATCGCAAATCGCAACGCGGTTAGGCCTGAGGCAAATCCGGCAACGGTCAAAATATTGGGCAAAAGCCAATAGATCGAAACCGACCTGAAACGCTTTTTCTTTTGTGGACGTTCGTTCATTACCGGCAAACCCCATCGGTAATTTCGGCTGTCTTGCCCGACAGATCGGCAAGGATTGTTTCGCCAGCAATTGTTGTTTGCCCCGCCAAAACATAAACCGGCGTTGCTGCTGGCAACCATACATCAACACGGCTGCCAAATCGGATAATGCCATATTGCTGACCAATATTCAGATAATCGCCAACCGCCGCTTCAAGCAAGATTCGGCGGGCAACAAGCCCTGCAATCTGGACAACGCCAACAGGCTGGCCCGATGCCATTTCAAGAACCATATTCTGGCGCTCATTCTGCTCCGAAGCTTTATCCAGACTGGCGTTCAAAAACGCACCTTTGTGATAGGATGTGGCAATCACCTTGCCGGCAACGGGCGCGCGGTTCACATGAACATCAAACACATTCATGAAAATCGAAATGCGCCGCCATTCGCCTTTTGGCAGATCCAGATCATCCGGCACCGGCACAATACCGGTCGATAACACCCGCCCATCAGCGGGTGCAATGACAAGATGATCGGTAACCGGCGTTGTGCGCTTTGGATTGCGGAAAAAATAAATACACCATAGCGACAACAGACTGCCTGGAAGCAAGAACCCCGCCCAGAAGTAGGTGATGATTGCTGAGGCAAGGATAAACAGGAAAATAAACGGCCAGCCAGCAGGATGGATTGGCACCAGAACTTCATCCTTAACGCTTTTAAAGATATTCATTTGTTCAAACCTGTTTTCCAACAACCGTTATCAACGGCTGGCGCGCTTGCCGCGACCAAGCCAAAATTCATTTTTGGCACCATATCCATTTGCAGCGCAGACGTCATCAAATAATTAACCAAGAGGCATTAGGCGCTCTAGCGAAGCTGGCGACGACGATCATCGGCAAGGCGTATTGCCGCGCAAGCGGACTCGCGGGCAATTAAACCACGTTCATAAAGGTCATTCAGCTTGTCATGAAATGCGCCGCTATTCAGCCGCCGCGTTGTGCCAAGTGACGGCACCTCGACATAAATGGCAAATTCGGCGATTGGCGGCGGATCAATGGGCGCAGCCGCGGCATTTTTTTGTGCGGCCAATGAAGGCAGCATTTGCTGTGCCTTGGTTTTGACTTGGGTGTCAACACCCTGCCCCGCCGAATCATCTGCCGAATCATCTACTGGCTGGCTGCCGCTTGCGCTAGCGGCGCCAACCGGTGCAAAATCTGCCGGAACGATATCTGAGCCGAAATTTTGCGGAACGGCTGCGGTCTGGCTTGGCGCTGAACAAAACGATTCGGCGCCAGATATCGATGGCACCATCACTGTTTCTTCTTCTTTGTCACTCCATATCTGGCTTGATGCAGGCATCACAATTTTTGTTGGCCGAACACGATAAAGCCCGATTTTATCGCCTTTTGGGCGCTGGCGTGGCACCGACCGGATGCGGCCGGATGACCAAGCCAGAAATTCACCCACAAGTTGTTTTGACGTAACCTCAGCCTCGATCACCCATGCTCGTTCGGCGCGGGACAAAGAATCGATAAAGATGGCGCGTTTGCCAAGCCATCGCGCCTTTAACGCTGTTTCACGTTGCCCGCCTATTTTCCGCATTTTGGCAAATATCTCCAATCGCTGGCTCATAACCTGCGCGATATGAACCATTTCAACAGCGACCGCATCCAAAGCTGCCCGCATGCCAGCTGCCGATGAAACCGTCATCTCAAACAGGCGGGGTGGGCGAAACCCAAACAAGCCTGATTTACCCGCAAGCATATCAAGGCTGATTGGGCCGCGCACCGGCTTGGCGGTGAATTCAATGAAAAAGCTAAGGCGTTTTTGCTGTTTGCGGGTTAACAACCGGTCGGCAAAAAAATCCGCCGCAGCCGCCAATAATTCAACTTTGCCTTCAGATGTTCCTGCATCAGATCCGGTTTTGGCTTGGCTTGATGTTACTGCCGGAATCACCTCGATCATTTTCACCCTTCCCCCTTAGTCACATCCCACAACACATCGAACCGATTTCAGGGCAGCCAACATTTGAAATGAAAGCCTTGCCCGCTAATTTGCAGTCAACGATAGCCCGACTTCAGGTTTCCTCCAAATTTACTAATTTAAATGCTGCCAATTTTAAAAGAAGCTGTGGTTTATGATCTGGTCAGATAACCGGCTTTGCCACAGAAAAACGCTATTGACTGGCTGGCCGACTGTCCGCAATCTTATCACGCCACAATCTTGATCGATTGTCAGGTCTGACAAAAATGACCCACACAAAAAATACGGCCGATTCGCGCCGCCAACCTAGATAAAAGAATGGGAAACCCATGGATAAAGATCTATTTGAAACTGGCCTTGAAAAACGCAAAGCAACCCTTGGTGCCGAATATGTCCAAAAATCACTTGATGGTGCTGATGATTTTTCACGCCCCTTTCAAGAGGCCATGACCGCTTGGTGCTGGGGCTTTGGCTGGGGCGATGAGGCAATTGACGTCAAAACACGGTCAATGATGAACCTCAGCATGATTGGCGCGCTTGGCAAAATGACCGAATGGGAATTACATTGCCGCGGCGCAATCAAGAACGGTGTCACACGCGAAGAATTGCGCGCGATCATTCATGTCATCGGCATTTATTGCGGCGTTCCGCAGGCGCTGGAATGTATGCGCGCGGCGCGTAAAGTGCTTGATGAAACTGAATGAGGTCAACCACCTGCAAAAGCTAGACAAAGACCGGCACAAGAAACGAGGCCTTACGCCCACCGGTCTTGTGTCTTTTTTCTAGCTGTGCGAAAGTTCTGCCTCGCTGACTATGAAACATAGACAAAACCAGTTATTGTGTTTTATCAGAGGTGTGTTATCCGGCACAAAAATATATTATAATCCACTTGTGGGCTGAAAATCAGCGTCGCATTACGGACTAGGGGGCATAAAATGCCCCAACTATTAACAAGAGTTGCAATCTTGGCTGCTGCGTTGAACGCATCGCCTCTTGTCGCAGGTGGCTTGCCCGAACCAAGCGCAAGCGACGCTGCAATGAACACCCAAGCAAGCAGCACAACAGCCGCATCTACTGGTGCCAGCACAAATAATGAGGGTGCCAGCGATGGCACAGGCTTTATTGCGATTGAGGATGATCCGCTTATCGTCGACACATCTGCCATCATGGATAGTGATGGCATGGGCAAGGGTTTCGAAAGACGGCAACAGCTGGATGAATTTGACTGGCGCTGTTCAGCAGTCATTTACCCCGCGCGAGCGCCATGTTGACCAAAGACTGCGGGTACAAATTTCCTATGTTGATGGGCATGGCAATCTAGAAACACTTGTCAGCCCGCCATCGACCCCTGTTCAAAATGTAAATGACAAACCAACTAGCGCACCACGATTGGCTGGTATCGCGCGTGAAGAAGATGCGTCGGTTGTCGATAAAAGCCTCATTGCCGATGAAGATGGCATTGCCAGCCTATCCATAGGATGGAGTCATCAAAAGATGGCCGCAATTAGCAAGCCATTGAAACAACAAGCACAAGCCGGTTTGACCTGTCACAAAGCATGGTAGGGCGTCAGATTCGCGCCCGGGTGAGCGTTGTTGATACGTTCGGCGTTGAAACTGTGATCTTCAGCCAGGCAACCAATACGGTGAAAAATGTGAACAACAAGCCTGCTGGCAAAATTCTTGTCAGGCGCGTCGGCAGCTAATACACACCACCGCTTCGGCGCTATAAAATACGACAGAAAACCGCAAGATTGGGAAAAACACCTGATCATTTGCGGTTTTTTGTATTTTTCACTTTCCCCAAAAGAAAAATCGAGACACACTATATCTCGTATGAAACAAGCATGGTTATATCAATTTGTTGATTTTCGGCGTGGTCAACGCCCAAACCGTAACTTGACCTTCATTCATCCCCACAACGTCTCTTCGATAATGGAGTATTGTCATGCGCATGACCGATCATGACTCAAGGCAAGATTGCCGCGTCATTCCTTTCGTAAGGCCTGTCACCAGTGAAGATAATGTCGTGACAAGCAGCATTGCTGCCGTCATCGCCGTCACGATTTTGCATCATGAGGGTGAGTCACCCGAAGAACGCCTTCTTGAAATCATCGAAGCATCCGGTGAGGCCGAGGTTCTTGATATTGCTGATGCGCTAGAAGAATTTGAAACGCTTGGCAATGCGCCAATGCCGTTTGACCGACCGGCAAATGACAATCAATATCTAACGCGCATTTAAGCTGGGATCATAAAAAACGCTCCGGCAAATGCCGGAGCGTCATATTGGAATTCAGCGAAAGGCCATCTATTGACTGGCAATTAGTCAGACAAAAGGCTGGCATCAAATATTGGCTATTCCTGCGCTGATTTCACCAACCGCCATGCCACTGGCATCAAACAGGCAGCAATCACCAGCTTTAACGCATCACCATATAAAAATTTCGCCATACCAAGCATCAGCGCTTTTTCCATACCGATAAAGCTCGTTAGCCATGACACGCCCATTGCATAGATCACGGCATTACCAATCACCATTGCAATCACCGTGCTGATGACCGAGCGGCCCATGCCGCGTTCGGCCAAAAAGCCCATAACAATCGCCGCGACTAAAAAGCCGGCAAGATAACCACCCGTTGGCCCGACCAATGCTGCCATGCCAACAGTAGCACCAGCAAAAACCGGCAATCCCATCGCCCCTTGAAGCAAATAAGCCGCAATTGTTGCCCCGCCAAGGCGCGGGCCGTAGGTCATGCCAATCAACAGAACAACCAATGTTTGCCCTGTTACCGGCACCGGATAAAACGGAATTTTGATTTGTGCCGACACTGCCAAAAGCAGACTGCCAACCACAATCAGAAACGCCTTTGCCACAGGTGCGGACATCGCTTTTCCTGCAAAGGGGCCAAAAAGAATAGCATCTGTCAGCACATGATGGCGCATCACTGCCGTAGTTGATGACACAGGTTTATGCATTAATCGTCTCCTGCCGGTAAAATATATCAGGCCAAACTATAGGGCGAGGCGTCACACAAAGCAATAACGACCCATCCAATTCCAAACAGGGCTGTTTTGACCATCATCCAGATCAGACAAAGGCTGTTTGTTCATTGGTCTTTCGTCTCGGCCGCAAATTCAGGCTGGCAAATCTGCCATTGCCACCGCGGCATCAAGCATCGCATCAAATGCGGTGAAAGGTGCCATCACCACATAGCCATCACCAACGCCAGCCGCAATCGAAACCGGCGCGCCATTCACCCGATTTGAGGTGCCGGTTCGTTTACCAAACGCCATCGTGACGTCATCCAACGGCCATTCCAGGCCGTGTGAGCGCAAAAAATGCTGTGTGCCAAGTGGCCAGACCGAAAACCGGCTTGCCAGCGGCAAGGTAATTTCAAAATCACCGCGCAAACGCAATAAAACATCATCACCACCAACCAATATAACCGGCCGGTCATGCGGCAGTCGCGCCAGCGCATCAAGTGCCGCCAAGGAATGATCAAACCGGCCATCGAGAAAACCAATGCCAATGATCAGAGGCGCCGCAATCAAATCAAGCGATTTTTCAAAATCAGTATCATCTTGTCCTGATCGTTTTATCTGGCGAATATCATCGGCAAGCTGCTCAAGATCATCTGCCGAATCCATATCGCCAATCACCGCTTGTGGACGAAGCCCACATGACAAAGCCGTACCAAGCCCACCATCTGCCGCCACAACCGGCCAGTTTTGACAGCGATCAAGACAAGATAGCAGTGATCCAGCGATTGGAGCCGCACCAAATAACAGAATTGGGGCGGTAAATAGCAATTGATCTTCTTGGCGATATGCCATGTTGGAGCCCCCAAAACATCAGATTTAACGATGCCGGATATAAAGATATCAGATTGTAAGCATCGCACCAAATTCACATATCGGGCAAGTTAGCATTAATTGTAATATTAGGCGTTGTGATCAAAGTTAGAAGATGCTAAGTTTATGTCATGAATCAGAACTTGTCACCAATGACAAACTCACAGCCCGCAACAGGCGGGCCACGCGACCCTGCGACCGCATTTCATAGTCTTTTGATTCTATTTCCGGTTCTATTGGCTGGCTATGTGATGACGCATATCGAATCTGAGTTTAATGACATTCTGTTCAAGGCGATTGCCGATGCCTATATTCAAGTCAGCACCTTTGTTGCTGGTACATTCTTCATTTTCTATGGCATTGAAAGGGTTTTGAATATTGATGCCGCTGCGGCGCTGCGCAAGGCGGCGGTCTGGCAAGTGCCTGTTGCCGCCGCGCTTGGCGCGCTTCCCGGTTGTGGCGGGGCCATTATTGTGGTGACGCAATATGTATCGGGCCGGCTCAGTTTTGGCAGTGTTGTTGCGGTATTGACCGCAACAATGGGCGACGCTGCATTTCTTTTGATTGCACAACAACCACTTGTCGGTCTTGCAATGGTCGCGCTTGGGTTTGTTGTTGGCACATTCAGCGGCTGGATCGTCAATTATATTCATGGCCGTGATTTTTTGCGCGGGTCGCTTGGCGAAGGGCATGATGTCGACCATATGAACGAGGATGCCAGCACGCCATGGCTAGACCGGATCTGGTTAATTATCATGCTTCCCGGGCTGGTTCTTGCCGCTCTTGTTGCCTTTCAGATCGATGTTGATGCGTTGTTTGCAAGCGATTATCTCGACAAGCCTGCAAGCCTTCTTGGCGTACTTGGCGGCGTTTTAGCCGTTACCATGCGGTTGGCACCAAGATTTGGCATTCGTGGCGATACCGCCTTTTCGGCAAGCGGAACAATCCTCCGGCGCACCGTTGCCGATACTAATTTTGTGACCGTCTGGGTGATTGGCGCCTATCTGGTATTTGATTTATCAGTTTATTTCTTTGCGATTGACCTAAAACAAGTCTTCAGCGGCTTTACGCTTTTCACCCCGATGATCGCCATTTTGATTGGCTTTTTACCGGGATGCGGGCCGCAGGTTTTGGTCACGACAATGTATCTTGCTGGCATTCTGCCGCTATCGGCGCAGATCGGAAACGCGCTTAGTAATGATGGTGACGCGTTGTTTCCGGCGATTGCGATTGCCCCCAAAGTGGCGGTAGTGGCAACCCTTTATTCCGCCGTACCAGCGGTGATCATTTCCTATGGCTGGCTGTTTTTGGTTGAATTGTGATCGCATTGACCCGCGTCACTTTTCATTAGCATCACCGATTGTCACTTAAACCCTGCCAAATTAACTCTACCAGCCTTATCCAGCCTGATTAATCCAAATGAATTAATTAGGCCAGAGACGGCACGCCGTGTCGGCTGGTCCCTATTGGCACCAAACTGCCAAGGCTGGCCAGCTGCGACCAAGATCGCATTGGCCGGTGATCAGGGTTGGTAAAAGGCGGCCTGCCGTCAATAATGATTTTACGATCGCAATTTTACTTTAGTAATTTTACTTTAGTAATTTTACGGCAATATTTTAACCACCACTATTTTCCAAGGCATTGTCATTGATGTTTGAGATCATTTTATTTGCGCCACAAATCCCCCCCAACACCGGCAATATTATCCGGCTGTCGGCAAATAGCGGTAATCGTCTGCATCTGGTCAAACCGCTTGGCTTTGCGCTTGACGAAAAATCATGCCGGCGTGCGGGGCTAGATTATCACGCGCTAAGCGACGTTCATATTCATGATGATCTGGCGGCCTGTTTGGACTGGCTTGACCAGCCGCGGCTTTTTGCGATTACCACAAAGGGCGAAGGCACCATATATGACCGCGCCTTTGCCCCGGGAGATGCTTTTCTATTTGGCTCGGAAATCTCGGGGTTGCCAGCCGATGTTCATGCCCACATTGCGTCGGATCACAAATTACGTTTGCCAATGGTGGCAAATAACCGGTCGCTAAATCTTGCTAATGCCGTTTCGATTGTGATTTATGAAGCGTGGCGTCAGCATGATTTTGCTGGCAGTTAATTTCGAACCGGCGCAAAGGCCATTCATCACCCCTATAATATACCCTGCAATATCCGCTTTAATATAAAGGTCTGTTTTTTGATCCCTGTCCGGTAATCACCCAACCCTTGTTTCACCATTTTCGCGCCATTCTGGCCGCACAAGAGTAATGCACATGTCAAACATGCCAAACCCGTCAATGCCCCCTCTTGCCATCGACCCGCCGAAAACCGGTGAAATGGTCGCGCTTGCTGATGATCTTTACTGGATGCGCTTTACCCTTCCCTTTCGGTTAAACCATATCAATCTCTATGCCTTTGATACGAAAGATGGTTGGCTGCTTCTTGATTGCGGCATTCAAAGTCAGGCCATTGCCGATCAGTGGCAGGTGATGCTGGCAGGGCCTTTGGCTGGCAAGCCGGTAATTGGCATTATCGTATCGCATTATCATGCTGACCATGTTGGCTATGCTGGTGCGCTGGCGGCGATCACTGGCGCGCCAATCTATATGGGCGCGGTTGAGCATGCACAGGCAAGCTGGAGCCTTGCCCAATCTGATGCCGCATTTGGAACGATCATGGGCGATACCTATGCCCGTTTCGGGCTAGATGGCGACATTGTCGATCGCATCCGCTCACAGGGCAATTATTTCCGCAAATTATCGGGCGATCTTCCCGATGTCACAATCATTGATACCGATCACCGTTTTCACAGCAAATCAGGCATCTGGACACCGCGCTTTGATACCGGCCATTCACCAGGCCATATGAGCCTGTCCGATCATGACCGCAAGCTTCATATCTGTGTTGATTTTCTATTGCCCCGCATCTCGCCGAATATTTCGGTCAGCCTTCGGTCTATCGAGATTGATATGCTTGGGCATTATTACAGTTATCTCGATCAGATGCGCCATCTGACTGATGACTGGCTAATCATTCCGGGGCATGATTGGCCGTATTTTGGCGGCGGCGTGCGGGCGGCTGAATTGATTGAACATCACAATACGCGGCTTGATCTTTTGCGCGGCGCTGCGGGCACTGGGCCCATCACAACAGCAGGTGCGATGCATGCGCTTTTTGCCTTTGATCTGACCGACCATGAATTATTCTTTGCCAGCTGCGAGGCGCGCGCACATCTGAACCATCTTGTTGCCCGCGAAGAAATGCAAATTCAGACCAAAGACGGGATTGATTATTTTCACCTTGGCTAATCATCAAAAACAGCCCACGAACCCTCTGGCTTTTGCAATTGCTGGTTTCGGCATGGGTGGGCCTTCGGAATGATCGATCAGTGATGCCCTCCCTGACTTGGCCTCACTGACTTGGCCTCACTGACTTGGCCTCATTGACTTGGCTTGCCGAAGCGGGCAAAAAGAGGAAATCGAAACATCAAAAAAGGCGGCTTGAGATGAGCGGTGACTATAAATTTGACACGTTGAGCCTACATGCGGGTCATGTGCCTGACGAACGTCATGGTTCGCGCGCAGTGCCGATCCATCAGACAACATCCTATGTGTTTCAAAATACCGAACATGCAGCCGCGCTTTATAACCAAGAACTTGGCGGTCATCTTTATACGCGCATCTCGAATCCAACAGTTGCCGTGCTGGAACAGCGTGTTGCCGCGCTTGAAGGTGGGGTTGCGGCAACGGCAACCGCATCGGGCATGGCGGCGCTTTCAACCGCGCTTTTGGTGCTATGTTCACAAGGCGATCATATCGTTTCGTCATCGCGCATGTATGGTGCCAATATCAATCTGCTGGAAAACACGCTTACGCGTTTTGGCATCACCACAAGCTTTATTGACCCGTCAGATCTTGCCGGCATCGAAAAAGCCATCCAGCCCAATACCAAATTGATTTTTGGCGAAGTGATTGGCAATCCGGGTCTGGATATCATGGATGTCGAAGCTGTGGGGAAAATTGCCGCCAAGGCCGGTATTCCATTGATGCTTGATTGTACATTTAACACCCCTTGGCTGTTAAAGCCTTTCGAGCTTGGTGCCAATCTGATCATTCATTCATTGACCAAATGGATTGGCGGTCATGGTGTTGCAATTGGCGGGGCAGTGGTTGATGGCGGTAATTTCGATTGGGGACAGAATGACAAATTCCCCACCATTGCAGGCCCGCATTATGCGATGGATGGCATTAATTTCTACGAAGAATTCGGCCCTGCTGCCTTTACCGCAAAATTCCGCGCCGAAGGCATGTATAATTTCGGCCCGTCACTTTCGCCAACAAATGCCTTTCATATTCTGCAAGGCATGGAAACCCTGCCGTTACGGATGCAGCGTCATATGGATAATACTGCCAAGATGCTGGAATTTTTAAGCGGCCATGAAGCGGTCGCTTGGGTACGTCATCCCAATCTTGCCGATCATCCGGGGCATGAATTGGCAAAACGCATGATGCCACGCGGCGCAGGCTCGATCATTGTATTCGGCCTGAAAGGTGGGCGCGATGCGGGACGCAGCTTTATTGAATCGGTTGAATTAGCGTCGCATCTTGCCAATGTTGGTGACGCCAAAACGCTTGTGATCCATCCGGCAAGCACAACCCATTCGCATATTTCCGCCGAAGCGATGATCGAGGGCGGCCTGTCCGATGATATGATTCGCCTATCGGTTGGCCTAGAAGATTTCGACGATATCAAAGCTGATTTCGAAACCGGATTTCGGGCAGCCGCCAAATTTGCCAAGACCAAAGACTAACCGCACGGTCGATTAAGGGGCAGTCACGATGAAACAACAGCTATTCGACACACAAATCCATATCGCCACTGGCGGGCGATCCTTTTCCAATGATGGCGAGGCACTTGTTCTGCTTCATGGCAGCGGCCAAAACCATCTGACATGGGTTCTGCAAAGCCGGTATTTTGCCTATCGCGGCTATCCGGTTCTGGCACCTGATTTCCCGGGTCATGGCCTATCTGGCGGCACGCCACTGGAATCGATCGAAGATATGGCTGATTGGGTGATCGCCCTTCTTGATAGTCTGGATGTGAAAACGGCCTGTCTTGTTGGCCATTCCCAAGGCTGTCTTGTTGCCATTGATGCCGCCGCACGCTATCCAGACCGTGTCTCGCGCCTTGGCCTGATTGCGGGAGCCTTGGCGATTCCGGTGAATGATCAGCTTTTGACAATGTCCGACAAGGCTCTTGGCAAGGCCATTAGCGTGATGACAAGCTGGGGACATGGACCAATGGCGCATATGCATGACAATACCCAGCCCGGCCATTCCTTTCTTGGTTACGGAAACCGGTTGATGGCAAGCAATCATGCCGATGCGCTTCGCCATGATTTGGTCGCCTGCAATAATTACAGTAGTGGCAAGGTGGCAGCGGCAAAAATCACCCAGCCCACCTTGTGTATTTTGGCTGCATCTGACCGGATGACGCCGGTAAAATTTGGCAATGCAATGGCTGATAGTCTGGTCAATAGTGAACGCGTCATTCTGAATGGCGCAGGCCATATGTTGCCAGCCGAACGCCCCGCCGAAGTCAATGATGCGCTTCGCCACTTTCTGGCCAGCTAGGTAACAAGAACCTGACAACAGGCCACTATTTTAAAGGATGATCAAATGAGCGCTGCAAATTTTCGTAATATTGCCGTGATTGGCGCTGGCACAATGGGAAGTGGCATCGCCGCGCAGATTGCCAATGCTGGTCATAATGTTTTGCTGCTTGATCTTGGTGCCAAATCGGCGGGTGAAAAGACACCGGCCGAAAGCGCCATTGACCGGCTTTTGGCATCCGATCCACCGCAATTAATGTCAAAAAAGAATGTTGCGCGTATCACCACTGGCGTCATTGATGATGATTTTGACAAGCTGGCCGATTGCGACTGGATCATCGAGGCCGTTGTTGAACGGCTGGATATCAAAAAAGCGCTCTATCACCGTCTTGATGCGGTGATTGGCGCTGATTGTATTGTCAGCTCGAACACATCAACCATTCCGATCAAGCTTCTTGTCGAGGATATGCCAAGCGCGTTTCGCCAGCGTTTCGCCATCACCCATTATTTTAATCCGGTTCGCTATATGCGGCTTCTCGAGCTTGTTCGCGGCAGTGAAACGACCAGTGATGTTATTGATCGCCTTGCCGATTTCAATGACCGTGTTCTTGGCAAGGGGGTTGTTCGCTGCGCCGATACGCCAGGCTTTCTTGGCAATCGTGTTGGGGTGTTTGCGCTTCAGGTTGGCATTGACGAAACCTTGAAATGCAATCTTGCCATCGAAGATGCTGATGCGTTATTCGGCCGGCCAATGGGCATTCCAAAAACAGGTGTCTTTGGTCTTTATGATCTGATCGGCATTGATCTTATGGCCGATGTTGTTGTCTCGCTTGGCAATATCTTGCCTGCCGATGATGCGTTTCATGCGGTTGGCGCTGCCAATCCGGCCATTGCTGCGATGATTGCCGCTGGCTTTACCGGTGATAAGGGCAAGGGCGGTTTTTACTGTCTGGATGGCACCAAACGCATGGCGCGGCAATTTGCCGGTTATGAGGGCAATGATATGCCACCCTTAAAACCTGCCAAAACAAAGCTTCCCGCCGCAGCAATTGCCGCTGCCGAAGCCTCTGCCCGTCAGGATGAACCTTTGTTCATGCTGCTTGATGGGCATGATGATCAGGCCAGATTCTGCCGCCGTGTTCTTGGCCGGATTTTGCATTATGCGGCAAGCCTTGTGCCGTCGGTGACAACAACACCGCAGGATATTGACGATGCGATGAAGCTTGGCTTTAACTGGCAACGCGGCCCGTTTGAAATGATTGACGCCATTGGCCAGCAGCGTTTCGCCGCACTTCTCGATGAATGTGGTTTAACGATGCCGGCATTTCTGGAAGGTGGCGCACCCAATTACAGCGTACAGGCAGGCAGCTTGATGGTTCGCCATGCCGATGGCGCCCGCCAGCCGGTCAATTTACCCGAAGGGGTGATGCGCTTTCATATGACACGGCGCACCCTCCATCCGATTTTGACAAATGACGCTGCCAGCCTTTTTGCCCTTGACGGCGATTTGCGGCTTGTCGAATTTCATTCAAAAGCCAATGCGCTAACCGATGCCTCGATGGAAATTGTTGCCGCCGCTGCCAAGGATCATGGGGCGGGAATCATCATTCATAATGACGCGCAGCATTTTTCGGCCGGCGTTGACCTAAATGCGTTTCGCCGCATGATCGAGGCGGGGCAATGGGATGAAATTGACGGGTTTCTTTTGCGGTTCCAGACGGCTGTTGCCGCTTTGAAATATGCCCCAGTTCCGGTTGTTGGCGCGCCGTCCGGTCTTGCCGCTGGTGGCGGATTTGAGGTGCTGGCGCATTGTGACAAGCTTGTCGTGCATACCAATTCGGTTCTTGGTCTTGTCGAAGCGGCGGTTGGCGTTGTGCCAAGTGGCGGCGGGGTTAAGGAAAGCTATTTACGCTGGCATGCCCATCTTGGCGATTGGGAACAGGCCGCTTGGAAAGCATGGATGAATCTTGGATATGCCGCCACCGGATCTTCGCCCGAGCTTGCGTCACGCATGCAATATTTTCGGCAAGACCATGATGAAACCGTGATGAACCGAGACCGGCTATTGCCACGGGCAATCCAGCTTGTTACCGAAATGGCCGCCTCTTACACGCCACCAAAACCGCCAAAGGCCGAATTGGCACCGGCAGCACTTGCCGAAAAAATGGCAGGCTTTATGCAAGATGGCGTTGATCGTGGCGATTTCATGCCGCATGACAAAACCGTTGCCATGCAGATTGCCACAATCATGGTGCAAAGCCCCGATGAGGATAGTCCGATTGATGAAGATGGGTTATTCGCCCGCGAAAGAGCCGCCTTTATCCGGCTGGCAAAGACGCCCGAAACCCACGCCCGCATCAGTGCCATGCTGGATGATGGCGCACCGGTTCGCAACTAGACCTGTGACGCCAAACCGGCTAGAGCAGACCAAAACCGGCTAGAGCAAAATTTTGAAACGCGCCCGCAATTCGGCATCAAGCGCGTCAGAAATATGGCTTGGATGTGAGTTGGCCAGAATATCTTCTTTGCGTTGCCGCGCCACCTCAAGCAGATTTGGTTTGCCAAGCTCTTCCCATTCCTTTGGGCTAGAGCGGTCGGCAATTGCCGGATAGACATATTCGGTTTGCATCAGATTGATCGTCTGGTCATGGCCAAGATAATGACCGGGGCCACCCATGCAAATATCCTTCATCACCTGAACAGCCAAGGTTTGTTCATTCACCTCGATGCCGCGAACACAGCGTAAACATTGCCCCAACATATCATTGTCGATAATCAGACTATCAAGACAAAAGCCAAGCAGTGACGCATGCATGCCAGCGGCCTCATAGACCATGTTCAGCCCAGATAGCCCCGCCATGACAAGCGTGCTGCCTTTTTCATAGCCAGATTGCGCATCCGGCATTTTCGCATCGGCCATACCGGCAGCAGCAGCCCCCGGCAAATCATAATATTGCAGCATTTGCGCGCAGGCAGCGGTCAATAACCCCTGTTCACCCGATCCGCCCGACATCGCCCCGGTTCGCAAATCTGAAACAAATGGCCATGTTCCACAAATGCAGGGATGTCCAGGTTTCATCGCATTGACATAAATCAATCCGGCAATCACCTCAGACAAGGCCTGCGCGACCGCACCGGCAATGCTGGCTGGTGCTGTTGCCCCTGCTTGCCCTGCCGACAGCAACAGAACTGGCATGCCGTTATGCACCGCCTCTTCCATCACCAAACAGGATTCAGTGGCAAACCGAAGTGGCGGCACGACAAAGCAATTGCTGTTCGACACGAACGGACGCGCCCGCCATTTATCTTCGCCACCAGCAACGCTATGCAGCATTTCAAAAACTGGTTTCATAAATTCAGCTTCGGTAAAGCTGACGCCAACATGTTTTGTTGTTCCTTTGATCGCCGCATAGACCGTATTGAAATCCAGATCGGCCGGATCGGGAATATCGCGCGCAACCATCGGACGCTGAAAGAAATGGATATTATCCATTTGCTCAACAATCCGCGCAGCATCATAAATATCGGCAAGGTAGGATTCGCGATATTCATTCTTGGCAATATCAACAACATGAACCGCCGCACCCGCCGTGCCATAATGCACACGCGACCCTGATAACAGCAGATCATGTTTCGGATTTTGCCCATGAAGCGTGATATGACGCGCGCATTTGGCAAGCGTATCTTCGACCAATCCCCGCGGGAAACGAAGACGGCCATCATCACCAAGAATGGCACCAGCATCAGTCATATATTTCACGCCCGAGTCTGGCGCTTGGCTAAGGCCGATTTCTTCCAAAATCTGATAAACGGTTGCATCAACCGCCTGAACAGCCGCCGCATCCAGAGGTTTGAAATTTCCCCCTTCGAGCCCAGCACGTATTGGCCGCAAATCCTCGGCCAATGGCGCTGCACGCAGGTTACGTCTTGCTTCACGGCCACCGCTGCGCCGCGACGAATATGTGATCAATCTATTCTGGATCATCAGCATGATCTCCTTAAAAAAGGACCATATTTATGTTTCTATTTGACTTATATTTTAACCTAACTGGTAATTTAACCTGCCTTACAATTTGACCTGACCTACAATTTGACCTGTAAGGCCTTTGGGTCATACAGGGGACGCAAACTCACTTCGGCATCGACTAATTTACCGGCAACATCAATCTGGTAATGGGCGTTTAACTGTGCTTCGGCAGTTTCGCCAATGCTGTTGCATTTGACATAGCCAAGCCCGATTGCACCGCCAAGATAATGACCATAATTGCCGCTTGTCAGATAGCCGATCACCGCGCTATCGCGGTAAATAGCTTCATTGTGATACAGCAGCGGATCAGGGTCAGTCAGGCGGAATTGCATCAATCTTTGCGACAGGCCGTCATTGCGTTTGGCCGCAACCGCATCAGCGCCGATCATGCCGCCAAATTTGCTTGGCGTCTTATTTTCCTTAACGGCGAAACCAAGACCGGCTTCAAGAACATGATCTTCGCTCGAAATATCATGGCCAAAATGGCGAAAGCCTTTTTCAATACGACAACTATCAAGCGCATGAAGGCCGCACATGGCAATTGGGTGGTCATTGCGGCGTTCGGCAATCGCCTCGAAAACATGCGCTGACATATCGGCAGATACATACAGCTCCCAGCCAAGCTCGCCAACATAGGTAACACGGTGCGCGCGGGCAACAGCATGGCCAATTTCAATTTGCTGCATCGTGCCAAAGGCGAAATCATCATTGGCAAGGCTTTGTGGGATCATTGGCTGGAGGAAAGATCGCGCCTCTGGCCCCATGACCACCAAAACCGATTCTGACACGGTAACATCAATGGCAATGGCATGCGCATTATCGGGAATATGGCCATTGATCCAATGAAGGTCACGTCTGATTGTCGCTGCCGGTGTTACAATCAAAAATTCTTCGAGGCCAAGACGCGTTACGGTCACGTCAGCTTCGATATGGCCATCATCATTCAAAAATTGCGTATAGACGATTTTCCCAACCGGAACCGCAACGTCATTTGCCGCAATGATTTGCAGCACCGCCTCGGCATCGCGGCCAATCAATTTGATCTTGCCAAAGCTGGACATGTCAAACATCCCCACCTTTTGCCGAACCGCCATATGTTCAGCCGCGCTATAGTCAAACCAGTTCTGCCGACGCCAGCTATATTCATATTCGGCTTTTTTGCCCTTTTCCTTTTCAGATTCCGGCAAAAACCAATTGGCGCGTTCCCATCCGGCAACCTCGCCAAAACACGCGCCTTCAGCCTCAAGATAGCGATGAATTGGAGATCGCCGAACGCCACGCGCCGACGCAAATTGGCGATAGGGGAAATGATCGGCATAAAGCAGCCCAAGCGTTTCTGATACGCGTGTCTGCAAATAGCTGCGATTGGCCTGAAATGGCTGCATCCGCCGGATATCAACATCCCAAAGGTCAATTGGCTGCCGCCCCCGATCCATCCAATCGGCAAGAACCATACCCGCACCACCAGCCGATTGAATGCCAATTGAGTTAAATCCGGCAGCGACATAAAAATTATCAAGCTCGGGTGCCTCGCCAAGAATATAGCGATCATCCGGCGTAAAGCTCTCTGGCCCATTGAAAAATGTTTGAATGCCAGCCGATGCCAATAGCGGAAAACGTTCGACGGCGCGTTCAAGAATTGGCTCGAAATGGTCGAAATCTTCGGGCAATGAATCAAATTCAAAATCTTCGGGAATGCCGTTCATGCCCCATGGTTTTGAATTTGGCTCAAACGCCCCAAGCAGAATTTTACCAGCATCTTCTTTGTAATAGGCGCATTCATCGGGAACGCGCAATACCGGCAGATTGGCCGCCAGATCGGGCATGGCTTCGGTCACAATATAGAAATGCTCACACGCATGAAGCGGCACCGCAACATCTGCCATCGCGCCAATTTCCCGGCCCCACATGCCACCAGCATTCACCACATAATCAGCCGCAATCGGCCCATGATCAGTTTCAACACCGGTGACGCGGCCATTGGCCTGCTGGATTGCCGTAACCTTGACCCCTTGCAGAATTGACGCGCCGAAATTGCGCGCCCCCTTCGCCAATGCTTGGGTGATATTGACCGGATCTGCCTGCCCGTCCTTTGGCAACCAAACGCCGCCAACAACATCGCCTGTTGCCAGCCCCGGATAGCGACCGGCAATATCGTCAGGGGTAATTTCATCAATCTCAACGCCAAAAGCGCGCGCCATCGCTGCTGACCGGCGCAGTTCTTCCATGCGCTCATCGGTTAAGGCCACCGTGATTGAACCATTGCGTTTAAAGCCGGTGGCAACACCGGTTTCAGCCTCAAGGCCGAAATAGAGTTCTTGTGAATATTTGGCAAGCCGCGTCATATTTTGCGTTGCACGAAGCTGGGCAATCAAGCCTGCCGCATGCCATGTGGTGCCGCAGGTCAACTGTTTGCGTTCCAGCAGCACAACATCTTTCCAGCCCAATTTTCCAAGATGATAGGCGATCGAGCAACCAATAACACCGCCACCAATGATTACGGCACGCGCCTTTGACGGAATCTGCATTGGCTACACCTTCATCTTTGCATTTTCAGGATCATATAAAACATGGCCTTCAACCACAGTGGCGCGGCGCTGACGCCCCAACACCAGAACCGAAATATCCTTTGCCTTTGCCAAGGCCTGACGATCAACAACAGCCATTGCGATTGACGCGCCAACGCGGTGCCCATAGCCAGCCGATACAACCAACCCAGCATCAACGCCATCGATTGACACATTGCTAAGATAAACCGCCTCGCCAAAGGGGGCGTCATCATCAGGATCATCAAGCGTAAGGGTGACAAATTCACGCTGGCTGCCAGCCTGTTTTTCAGCCTGCAACGCGGCGCGGCCAACAAAATCATCCTTATTGAAATTCACCCAGCGACCAAGACCGGATTCAAGCATCGTATAGTCAGACGTCAAATCTGCTTTCCATGACCGATAGCCTTTTTCCAATCGCATTGAATCAAGGGCAAGCATCCCAAAGGGGCGCAATTGATGCGCGGCACCAGCCGCCATAACCGCATCATAAACCGCAACAACATCATCCATCGGGCAATGAATTTCAAATCCGGCTTCGCCTGCAAAAGACACCCGAATGACATTTGCCTGACAGCCAGCAAGATCAATCTTGCGATGGCTAAGCCACGCAAAATCATCATGCGTCATTGATTGCCCCGTCATATCAGCCAGAATTGCCGGTGCTTTTGGCCCGGTCACAAGCAAGGTTGCCAAATTGCGCGTAACGTCATTTATCGTTACCGACCCACCAGCTGGCAGGCTTGCCATCAACAAATCACGATCATGCCAATAGGCACCCGCACCCGTCATCAGCAAAAAGTCATTTTCGGCAAGATTTGTCACCGTCATCTCGGTCAGAATCTTGCCTTTTGGCGAGGCGAAATATGCCAACCCGATACGCCCAACACGCGGCATATTGCCGGTAATTTGCTTGGTCAGCCATTCATCGGCACCATCGCCAGTAACATGGAATCTCGAAAATCCGGTTAGTTCGAGAATGCCCGCATGTGCGGCAACATGGCGGCATTCATCACCAACCGTATTAAACCAATGTTGGCGATCATAACTATCCGCCGGACGACGATCGGCCGCATTTTCCGGAAACCAGTCAGCGCGTTCCCAGCCGCCATAGCTGCCAAATTCGGCACCCGCCGCCGCCAACCGGTCATAAAGCGGCGAATATTTTGATTTGCGACCGGCTGGCCACTGAATTTGCGGGAAATGCATCGCATATTCATGGCTGTAGGTTTCAATGGCTTTTGCCGCGGTATAGGC
>ENA-OQVM01002830-OQVM01002830.1-marine-metagenome-genome-assembly--contig:-NODE-2830-length-19528-cov-6.637859_pt1 | contig 19528 bp, 20 predicted proteins | sample MGYA00237776_ERZ505498 | MGnify/ENA primary metagenome ERZ505498 (study PRJEB26159, sample SAMN06265151) | marine metagenome | isolation source: Helgoland LTER site | place: Germany:Helgoland, sampling... | reverse complement strand
GAGTCGGATCCCGAATCAATGTCCGCAATCGCGAATTGATTAGTGCCCGCACCTGCATTTGAAAGATCGATTGCAGAATAGTCAGAGTCACCAGCGACTTGCACTGTGACGTCATCAGGTAAGTTGTTCAAAGTAACAACATCACTAGATTCAGAAAACGTAACATTCTGGCCGTCGATAACAACCGGATTGGCAGTGCCGTTACTTGAGGTCAAGCGATAGGTCGTACCATCATGGGTTACGAGGACATAAGCCACACTAACAGCAGCACCGTTGGAATCCGTTAAATTGATAGTGATGTCGGTCAAGCCTTCGGCTAGCAGCCTGAAGGACGCATGGTTGATTTCTACATCGAGAAAGGGGCAACCGGCCTGACCATCCTTGGGATGATGGGCGAGGCTGGCAAGCTAACTGCAGAGGAATCCATCGCAGTCGTCAAACGGGTCACAGCACGCAGCACCGTGCCGATTGTCGTCGGTGTCTCTGCCCCCGGCTTTGCCGCGATGAAAACGCTCAGCGATGCGGCGATGGACCTTGGGGCCGCAGGCGTGATGGTCGCACCGCCCAGCAGCCTGAAGACCGACGACCAGATCGTGACATACTACTACAACACCGCAGAAGTGCTGGGCGACGCCCCTTTTGTGCTGCAGGACTTCCCGTTGGTGACGAATGTGGTGATCCCCACCAAAGTGATCCTGAAGGTTGTGGAGGACTGCCCTACTTGCGTCATGCTGAAACACGAAGACTGGCCGGGGCTTGAGAAGATTAGCGCCCTGCGGGCGGCCTCTGACGCAGGCGCGCGACGCATTTCGATCCTGTGTGGCAACGGCGGGCTGTACCTGCTGGAGGAAATGCTGCGTGGCGCGGACGGAGCAATGACCGGCTTTGCCTATCCTGAAATGATGGCGCAGGTTGTTGCGGCCTACCAATCAGGTGATCTGGCGCATGCACGCGACATCTTTGACGCCTACATGCCAATGGTGCGCTATGAGGCACAACCGGGACTTGGACTGGCCATTCGCAAATACACGCTGGCGCTACGCGGGGTCATCGCGCATGACACCGTCCGCAAGCCAGGTGGCACGCTGAGTGCGGCAACAAAGGCGGAAGTTGACGCGTTGGCGGCGCGGCAAAGCGCGAACCTACAAAAGCTCGGTCTGTGATTGGTAGTATTGAAGGGAAATTGGCGCACCCGAGAGGATTCGAACCTCTGGCCTCTGCCTTCGGAGGGCAGCGCTCTATCCAGCTGAGCTACGGGTGCTTGACTGCGTCTATAACGGCGCCGTTTGTGGGTCGCAACGGCAAAGTCGGGTCAGGTGAAACTTGATCCACGTTATGCAAAAAGATCGTGGCACAGCTCTAGGGCGTCGATCAAAACGTCCACCTCATCGGTGGTGTTGTACATTCCGAAAGACGCGCGGCATGTGGCCCCCACGCCCATGTGCTCCATCAATGGCATCGCGCAATGGGTTCCGGCGCGCACGGCCACACCCTTTTTATCCAATACGGTCGAGATATCATGCGCATGTGCCGCACCTTCAAGCGTGAAGGAAAAGATCGCACCTTTGGTCGCTGATTGCCCTTGGACGTTCAGCCAGTTCAGCCCATCAAGCCTGTCACGGGCATAGTCGCGCAAGTTTTTCTCATGCGCTGCGATATCGGCCATGCCGACATCCATCATGTAATCCAACGCCACACCCAGGCCGATTGTCTGCACAATCCCCGGCGTTCCGGCCTCGAACTTCATTGGCGGGTCATTCCATGTCACTGTATCGCGGGTCACATCACGGATCATATCACCGCCACCCATGAAGGGGCGCATTTCGGCCATGCGGGCCTTGTTGACATAGATGGCACCTGAACCCGAAGGGCCATAAAGCTTGTGCCCTGTAATCGCGAAGAAATCACAGCCGAGATCGGCAACATCCACGGGCATATGCACGGCAGACTGGCTGCCATCCACCAAAACGGGCACGCCTTTGGCATGGGCGCCAGCGGTGATGGCTTTGACGTCAACGACAGTGCCCAAAACGTTGGACATATGGGTCACAGCCACCAGTTTTGTCTTGGGACCGATGGCATCAATCACCTTTTGCGGATCCAGATCGCCGTTGGCATCCACATCGACCCATTTGATTACGACACCCTGCCGTTCGCGCAGAAAATGCCACGGCACGATGTTCGCGTGATGCTCCATGATCGACAGAACGATCTCGTCTCCGGCTTTCATGCGGGGCATGGCCCAGCCATAGGCCACCATATTGATGCCTTCGGTAGTACCGGAGTTGATGATAATGTCATCCTCGGACGGTGCATTCAAAAAGCGGGCAATCTTTGCGCGTACACCTTCGTATTTCTCTGTCGCCAGATTGCTGAGATAGTGCAGTCCGCGGTGCACATTGGCGTATTCTTCCGCATAGCCGCGCGTCACTGCATCGATAACAACCTGCGGTTTTTGGGCGGACGCGCCATTATCAAGGTAAACCAGCGGTTTGTTATTCACTTCACGCGCTAGAATAGGAAAATCGGCCCGAATTTTCGCCACATCATAGGTCATACCATATCTCCCGCTGGGCCGACGCCCAGAATAGCCAGCAGGATGCCCGCCAACAGAGCAGTGCCGATCAATGCCATCATGATGGCGACTAGTGATTTTCCAAGGTTGTTAAAGCCCTGCAGAACATTCACAAAATTCATGAAACACCAGATCAGTGCTCCCAAGGACAGTAGCCCGAAAATCGAGGCTATTGCCGGACTGATGAGCACAAGCACCAGTTGGACCGCCTCCAGCGTCAGACTAATAGACTGAAACCAGACGATTATCGCCAGTGTGCCATGCAACGTGCCATCGCCGCCCATGATCTCGCCTGCGTAAAACACGCCAAATACGAAGAGGCCCAAGAAAATCCCGATAATGGCTACGAAACCAAAAGGAGATAGGGCAATCGCCTGTTCCTGAAACACAACTGGCGCGGGCGAAATCAACTGCAACAGCACCACAAGGATCACATTGAGGATGGCAACCAGCGCCAGCGCCGTCCACAGCGCATCGCGCGGCAAATTCATATCAATGACTTTGCGCGCACTCTCTGAGGGCTCCATGATGCTGGTCCAAACGGCACGCATCCAGGTTTGAAAATCAACGGTCATGGTCTGCTTTCTGCTTCGCGCAAGCTTTGAACCCATATCAAAAGAAACACAACTGCCCCGATCGCGCCAACAAGGACGGCCTGCGACCCCGGCCCGATCAATCCACGTACAAGCCCGTAAAACAAGAACAACGGCGAGGTTGCAAGCAGCGTCCAAAACAAGGCAAGTCGCGCCGTGTACCAGCTGCCTTTACCGCCAAGAATCTTGGCGACCAGATGCGACAGTGCGGCCACCCCGTACATAAACAGCGGCAAAATGATCACCGCTCCAAAGAAGGTATAGGTCATCATGCCTTCAAAGTTCATGTCTGCTGGCCATGGCGAAGGCTCAAACCCTTCAGCGACACGGCGCAGGCGCGGCCATTGCGCCACGAAGATCAAAAAGCAACTGACCATCAAATAGACAATCGCTCTGTCCTCGCGCCGCCCTTGAGCCAGCAAATCGCGCATCACAGCACGCGGTCTGCGCCAAGTGCGCACTATGTCATTGGTGACGGGCACTACCGGTGCCGCGTCAGCCAGCCTTCCAGCCGGGCCCGCAAGTCTTCTGCCAATCCTTCGTCTTCGATCTCTTCCAAAGCTTCTGCCAAGAAAGACAACGTCAACAGATTCCGCGCATCATCGTGAGATACACCACGCGAGCGCAAATAAAACAAAGCCGTTTCATCAATCGCGCCAGAGGTGGAACCGTGTGAACAGGCCACGTCATCGGCATAAATCTCAAGCTCAGGCTTGGCGAGGAACTGGCTGTCGTCATCTAGCAAAAGTGACTGGCTGATCTGATAGCCATCGGTCTTTTGCGCGCCTTCCTTCACCAAGATCTTACCCTGGAATACGCCTGTCGCACCGTTGCGCAGCACCTTCTTAAACACTTGCCTGCTTTCGCCGTTCAGCGCGTCATGCGTGACAAAAACCGTGTCATCGTGGTGGAAGTCCTTGCCGTCGCCAACGCAAACGCCTGCCACATGGGCCACAGCATCATCGCCAACGATCTCTAGAATACATTCGTTTCGCGTCAGAACCCCATTGAAAGTCAGTGTGAAAGATTTAAACGTCGAATTCGCAGCAATCCTTGCAAAACAATGCGTTACAGCGCGACGCTCATGATCGCGACCTTGCGCGCGTACATGGTGGAACGTCCCACCTTCGGCGACCTCGACCTCCAACTGCTTGGAAAAGCGCGCGGCAGCAGGACCTGTTTCAAGTAAAGTCACCTCTGCGCCCGCTTCGACCTTCACCAGATTGTGCAACATCGCATCAGAGGACGCATCATTGTGCAGATAAATAAGGTTGATCGGTTTGGATGCCTTACCCGTCACGCGGATCACGATGCCATCGGTTGCCAATGCGGTATTCAGCGCTGCCAAAGGGCGATGAACCGGGTTTTGGCCACGCGTTTCGAGCACGCCATACAGATCTTTGGCCCAGTGAATATCGGTGTCCATTGCGTCAGCTAGGCGTTCAATCTCAACCCCTTCTGCAGCCAAATCATCAGAGGCCTCGGCATCAAAAACACCGTCAACAAAAACGACTTTGACACGATCGACATCCGCAAACAGCGGGGCTTCGTCAGTGATAAAAACCGCCGCATCTGGCGTTCCGGCCGCTGTCAGCGATGTCGGATCAGTGTATTTCCAATACTCATCCCGCTTTGTAGGCAAGCCCATCTGACGCACACGCGCCATCGCATCGGCACGCACGGCATTTCCCCAAGTAGCCCCTTGCGGGACCACGACATCAGCCAGGCGGGCCTCTGTCGTATCCATTTTCTGTTTCGCCAGTGCCATTAGGCCACCTCTGCCAGAATATCAGCATAACCATTGTTTTCGACCTCAAGCGCCAGCTCGGGGCCACCCGATTTGACGATACGGCCGTTGGCCATAATGTGAACGATGTCCGGCTTAATGTGGTCCAGCAAACGCTGATAGTGCGTGATAACAAGGAAAGAACGGCCCTCGGAACGCAGTGCGTTTACGCCTTCAGCCACCAGCTTCATCGCATCAACATCGAGACCTGAATCTGTCTCGTCCAAGATGCACATTTTCGGTTCAAGCATCGCCATCTGCAGAATTTCGTTGCGCTTTTTCTCGCCACCAGAGAACCCAACGTTCACTGGGCGCTTCAGCATATCCGCGTCGATTTTCAGGTCCTTAGCCTTTGCGCGGACTTCTTTAAGAAAGTCACCGGCGCTCAGCTCTTCTTCGCCGCGCGCTTTGCGCTGTGCGTTCACCGCAGTACGCAAGAACGTCATGTTGCCCACACCGGGAATTTCCACAGGGTATTGGAACGCAAGAAACAGGCCCTTGGCGGCACGATCTTCCGGCTCCATTTCAAGTAGATCATCGCCTTCAAGCGCGGCTGATCCAGCCGTGACTTCGTAGCCGTCCTTGCCAGACAGCACATATGACAGCGTCGACTTGCCAGAACCGTTTGGCCCCATGATTGCATGGACGGTGCCGGGTTCGATTTTCAGATCAACACCCTTCAAAATCTGCTTATCTTCTTCTTCCAGTTTGACCTCTAGGCCTTTGATTTCTAACATGAGTTTCTCCTAAAGATAAGTGTGTTCGACAACGCAAAACACCCCGATGCGGAAGGATCTGCCGGGGTTATAATTGCGATGTGATGTGGGGGTTACAGGCCGAAAACGGACCCGCGATAAACGATTGAATGCTGTGTTGTGGTGTCCATAACCTCGGCTACATGCTCTGCCGTGTAGATATAGGCCATCTGTTCGGGCCAGCGCCAAATCAGATTGTGACCTGCGACCATCATCACTGCGATACCCGCGACCTGCCCAATCCGTTCCAATACTCTCCGGCGATCCAAAATCGCGGCCAGCAGCAACATGGCCCAAAATGCCATGAACAACTCCAGATACATTACCACATCTGTATTTTCGGCCAGACCGAAATACCGAATGCGTACGACTTCTGCGAACATCAACGCAATCGCGCCGATAATCATCGAAACGATGAATTTGCCCAAAAACGAGTCTTCGTCCTCGTTGGTTTTGGCTTTCTTGATTTGATCGCGCGCTACGCGCTTGGGAATATGCATGCCCAGATCGGGATCGTAATAGGACTTGTTGCGCGGATTGCTGATATTCTTCACGCGCCTGTTGAAGTCGTTGATATCCTGTTTCATCACAGCCATGCGCCACGGTCCCATCCATTGCCTTATCAATGATTAATTTCATCGAATTTAGGCAATAAATGGGCCACGGCGTGTCAGGCACGCGACAAATATGCGGATCAGCGCTGTACATGATCAGCCAACAGAACCCTCAAGCGAGATCGCGACAAGCGCCTGAGCTTCCATAGCGAATTCCATCGGGAGGGCTTGCAGCACTTCTTTGCAGAACCCGTTGACAACCAAGGCCACTGCCTCTTCCTCGTCCATCCCGCGCGAGCGGCAATAGAACAGTTGATCATCATCCACCTTGGATGTCGTCGCCTCGTGTTCGACGCGGGACGAATTATTCTTGACCTCAATGTAAGGCACCGTATGCGCCCCGCATTTATCGCCAATCAGCAAGCTGTCACACTGGGTATAGTTGCGCGATGATTTCGCCTTGGGATGCATAGAAACAAGACCGCGATAGGTGTTCTGTGCCTTGCCTGCGGAAATCCCCTTAGAAACAATTCGAGATTTCGTGTTCTTACCCAAATGCACCATCTTTGTGCCGGTATCGGCCTGCTGCATGTTGTTGGCAATCGCGATCGAATAGAACTCGCCCTGGCTGTCATCGCCGCGCAGGATGCAGCTTGGATACTTCCAAGTTACAGCAGAGCCGGTTTCAACCTGCGTCCACATCACCTTAGATCGATCGCCACGGCAATCCGCCCGCTTGGTCACAAAGTTATAGATGCCGCCCTTGCCGTCTTCATCACCTGGATACCAGTTCTGGACAGTGGAGTATTTCACCTCAGCGTCCTCTTCGATGATGATCTCAACAACCGCCGCGTGCAGCTGTGCAACATCCCGCTTTGGCGCTGTGCAACCTTCAAGGTAGGACACGTAAGAGCCTTTGTCGGCAATGATCAACGTACGCTCAAATTGGCCCGTATTCTCGGCATTGATGCGGAAATAGGTGCTCAACTCCATCGGGCAGCGTACACCCGGCGGAATGTAGACGAAAGAACCGTCTGAGAAGACTGCCGAATTGAGCGTCGCATAAAAGTTGTCAGACGCAGGCACGACGGTGCCCAAATACTTCTTCACCAGCTCAGGATGATCGCGGATCGCTTCTGAAATCGAGCAAAAGATCACACCGGCCTTCTTCAGCTCTGCCTGAAAAGTCGTACCAACAGAAACACTGTCAAACACCGCGTCGACAGCGACCTTGCGGCCTTCGGCTGGCATGTCCTCAGCACCTTCAACACCTGCCAAAATAGCCTGCTCTTTCAAAGGGATACCAAGCTTAGCGTATGTCGCCAGCAGTTTTGGATCAACCTCGTCAAGGGACTTTGGCTTGACTTCCATGCTCTTGGGACGGGCATAGTAATAGATATCCTGAAAATCGATTTCTGGATAATTGACCATCGCCCATTTAGGCTCGTTCATCTTGCCCCAACGCTCGAACGCGGACAGACGCCACTCAGTCATCCACTCGGGCTCTTCATTCTTGGATGAGATCAGGCGCACAATATCGGTGTTTACGCCTTTTGGCGCATACTCCATCTCGATCTCGGTTTCCCAGCCGTACTTGTAGTTGCCTGAGAGCTCCTTCACCGCATCCACGGTGTCCTGATCAACGCCTTCTTTGACCTCTACGGTGTCCAAAGCTGTCATATGTTCATCCTCTCAAGCAGCGCGACGTCGCGCTCGTTTATCGCTCCAGGCCTGCACAAAGCGCATGACCTCATCTTCCGTTGTGTCGATGCCCAGTGACACGCGTATCGCGCTTGATGCCACATCATCGTTTAATCCCAGCGCTTGCAGCACCCGGCTTGTCTTCACCTTGCCGCTCGAACAGGCAGAGCCCGCCGACACAGCAAAACCAGCCAAATCCATCGCCATCACTTGCGTTTCGCCTTTCCATCCGGGCGAAGCGAAGCAGCTTGTATTGGGCAAGCGTTCAAGACCTTTCCCGACAAAAATAGTACTCTTTTCGGCAGCCTCAATGGCTGTTTCTAGAATATTTCTAAGTTTGGCAACCCGGTCCCATTTCTTAGCGGCCAAATCAGCCTGAGCAGCCGCTGCAGCAGCGCCCATCCCAGCAATCGCAATCACGTTTTCTGTGCCCGAACGGCGACCCATCTCTTGCCCGCCACCTTTAATTTGCGCTGCAACATCAGTGCCTTGGGGGAATATCACCGCGCCGATGCCCTTTGGGCCGCCAAATTTATGCGCCGACAAAAGCACCATTTGCACACCCGCCCATGAAAATGCAAAAGGCACTTTTCCAAAGCCTTGGGTGATATCGCTCACAGCTAACCCCTGCGGCAAGTCATGCACGATTCCGGTTTCCGAATTGGCCAGTTGCAGCGTCGATCCTGCCGGATCATCCACCTGTACAGCGCCCTCCACGACAGGCAAACACGGATCAATCCAGGCATGCACGGCGTCATGTTCAATCGGGGCCGCCTTCAGCCCGCGCCCTGCGAGCGCCAATGCCGCAGCCTCCGTGGCCCCGGAAACAAACACCACATCAGCACCCGATGCGCCCACAGCCTCGGCGATCTGGGCGCGCGCTGTTTCAACAATCCCTTTTGCCGCGCGTCCTTCGGCATGCACGGATGACGGATTGCCCACGACATCCATCGCTGCCAGCATCGCGGCACGCGCCTCTGAGCGCAAAGGCGTTGTGGCATTATGATCCAGATAGGCTCTCATATCTTCTTATTTTCCAAAATACCTCGGAGGAGGCCAAAGGCCGGGGGCAGCGCCCCTTCGCTACGCCTCATCCACTATTTCAAACAAGGCTGGCACCGCCGGACAAGGGGCCAACTCATTGCTCACCACATCCGACAAGCGGGCCTGATGCAAAAACACGTAAACATGCGCGCTCAGGCCTTCCCACAAGCGGTTTGTCATGGACTGCGCCCGCGATCCGGAGGCCGCACCCGACGCCCCTGCCCCTTTGTGCATGGCCGACACAGTTTCATCGACAGCACCCAAAATCTCGGCCACACGAATATCAACGGCAGGCCGCGCCAAACGATATCCGCCGCCCGGCCCGCGCACAGAATCGACAAGGCCCGCCCGGCGCAGTTTCACAAAAAGCTGCTCCAGATAGGGCAATGAAATGTCCTGACGCTTTGAAATCTCGGTCAGATTCACGAGCGCGTTGCCCTCTTGCAGGGCCAAGTCAGCCAAAGCGACCATTGCATAGCGGCCTTTTGTGCTTAATTTCATTGGCTTTCCCCCGAAAGACAGACGCAATATCATTGACGGCGCGGTGTTGCGTCATTACTTCACCGTGAACACGACAATTACGGCAATAGCCCTAGTTTAGAATCTTTCTAAGGTATCCGAGCATTTTCGTCAAGAATATGCAGGACGCCGACAGCAGTAACGGAAATACCAATGCCCGAAGTGATTTTCCCCGGACCCGAAGGTCGCCTTGAAGGCCGCTATCACCCGCAAAAAGACCGCGACGCACCGATCGCGATCGTCCTGCACCCACATCCGCAGTTTGGCGGGACCATGAACAACCGCGTGGTCTACAACCTGCACTACGCCTTTTATAACATGGGCTTTACAGTTCTGCGTTTCAACTTCCGGGGCGTTGGCCGGTCGCAGGGTGAATATGATCAAGGCGTTGGCGAATTGTCCGACGCCGCGTCAGCGCTCGACTATCTGCAATCGATGAACAACAACGCGAAACACTGCTGGGTCGCTGGCTTCTCTTTTGGGGCATGGATCGGCATGCAGCTTTTGATGCGCCGTCCAGAGATCACCGGCTTTATCTCGGTCAGCCCACCTGCAAATATGTATGACTTCAGTTTCCTAGCACCCTGCCCGTCTTCTGGTCTGATCATCAACGGCTCCAACGACCGCGTAGCACCGCCTGCTGACACTGTGACCCTTGTCAACAAACTGCACGAGCAAAAGGGCATCACCGTCACCCATGACGAAATGGAGGGTGCCGGTCACTTCTTTGAGGATCCGCATATGGACCCCATGATTGACACAGTGCGCAGCTATGTGCGCCGTCGCCTGACAGAGACAACGCGCTAGCCATGGCAGAAGGGTATGTGGAACGCGTTGCAGGGGAGCTCGCTGACCTTGCGCTCGCCGATGAACAGGCGACAAAGGACGAAAAGATCGTCAATGAAATCGGCGAGATTCTCGGATCATCTTCGCAGACTCTACAAGAGGCCTTTTTGACAGCTGTCCGCGTGCGGCGGGCAGAAGCGCGCGCGCGCTTACTCTTGGCCGAACGCGCGGCCAAGCCGATCCGCGTCAAATCCCGCCTGTTAACGGACGGTGACGAGCCTGCGGCGGCGGACGACAGTGCCAACGACGCTATCCAAATGGGGAGTGGCACTTCAGACACTCCACCTGAAGAACCACAAGCTTCCCCCACACCGCAATCGGAAGAAGACGCGGCATTCGCAGACGTTCTCAATACGCTTGACGAGTTTTTGCAGACCGATGATGGCACTGCGTCCGACGAAGAAGCAAAGCCTGTCATTACGCCGTCGCGCGCAACACGCGGCTAAGTCCGGAACATGTCGCGCATCGACGACCAGCTCGCTTTTTTGACAGAGGCTGACAAGCTTAAATCAACGCTGCGCGCGACCATGCTCTGCGATGGTTCCCGACACGAAAATTCTGGTGAACATAGCTGGCACATTGCCCTTTACGCGATGGTCATGGCCGAACACGCCACGCGGTCTGTCAACATCGACCGCGTCATCAAGATGCTACTGATCCATGATCTGGTCGAAATCGACGCGGGCGACAACCCAATTCATGGAGATCATGACCCTGTCGAGATGGAAGCCATAGAACAGGCCGCCGCGACCCGCATCTTTGGCCTATTGCCCAATGACCAAGCGCAAGCCTTCCGCGCCCTGTGGGATGAGTTTGAGGCGGCGCAAACTGACGACGCCGTTTTTGCCAAATCCATCGACCGCGTTCAGCCGGTTGTGGCCAACCTTGAGACAGGTGGACGCAGCTGGGTGGACTACAACGTCACCCGAAAACAAGTCGAGACCCGCGTCGGGGTAAAGGTGCAAAAAGGCGCGCCGGCGATCTGGGCCGCACTCAAAACACACATTGATGGATGGTTCGCTGCGCACTGACGGGACCGGCCGATTGTATTGGCAAGGCTGAGGGGGCTGTCTGCCCCCCGCTTGCGCTCCCCCCGAGGATATTTTTGGGCCAGCAATCAAAGACGTGCGGGCTACCGTCGTGCATCTGTTCATTGTTGGCCTCAAATATCCTGGAGGAGACCGGCACAGCGGGCCGGGGGCAAAGCCCCAAAGCAACAGAAAATAAAGCGCTTTACCCCTATACAATCGGCCCACACAGGCGTAGTCCGCGTGGCTTACCCGTCCGTAGAAAGCACGACCCATGATTACGACCCTCGCCAATGCCCTCGCCAAACAAGGCTACACCGACCTCACGCCCGTACAGGTCGCAGTCACGGATGAGGCGCTGGAGGGGCAAGACCTGCTGGTCTCTGCCCAAACAGGTTCAGGCAAAACCGTGGGTTTCGGTCTGGCTATTGGCCCCACGATCCTTGCTGAGGACGGCACCTTTGGCCCCGCAGGCCGCCCATTGGCATTGGTGATCGCGCCCACACGTGAATTGGCACTGCAAGTGAAGCGCGAGCTGCAATGGCTTTATGCCGCCGCTGGCGTCACCATGGCCTCTTGCGTGGGTGGCATGGACATGCGCGACGAACGCCGCGCGCTTGATCGCGGTGCGCATATCGTTGTCGCCACGCCGGGCCGTCTGAAAGACCACATCATGCGCGGCAGCCTTGATATGTCCGACATCCGCGCAATCGTCTTGGACGAAGCCGACGAAATGCTTGATCTTGGCTTCCGCGAAGACCTCGAATTCATCCTCGGCGAAGCGCCTGAAACACGCCGCACACTGATGTTCTCGGCCACTGTTCCTGCCGCTATCGCAAAGCTTGCCAAGTCTTACCAAAAAGACGCTGTGCGCGTGGCGACGACTGCGAAAGAAAGCCAGCACGCCGATATTGAATACCGCGCGCTGAGCGTGGCCAATCACGACACTGACGCGGCCATTATCAACTTGCTGCGGTTCTACGATGCGCCGAACGCGATCGTTTTTTGCAACACCCGCGCCTCTGTCACCCGTCTGACCACTCGCCTTGCCAACCGTGGTTTTGCCACAGTGGCGCTATCTGGTGAGTTGTCACAAGCCGAACGCTCCCATGCGCTGCAAGCGATGCGCGATGGCCGTGCACGGGTTTGTGTCGCCACAGACGTGGCCGCACGCGGCATCGACCTGCCGAACCTCGAACTGGTCATCCACGCGGAACTGCCAACCAACGCTGAAACCCTGTTGCACCGTTCGGGCCGTACCGGCCGTGCGGGCCGCAAAGGTATCTCTGCAATGATCGCGCCAGCAAAGATGAAACGGCGCGCGCAGAACCTGCTGACATGGGGCAAACTGGACGCGACATGGGCGTCGCCGCCCACTGCGGATGAGATCAAGGCCAAAGACGAAGAACGTTTGCTGCAAGATCCTGTCTGGTCCGAGGACTTCAATGAGGCCGAGCAAGAGTTTGCAACACGCCTTTTGGCCGAGCACAGCCCCGAAAAAATCGCGGCCGCCTACCTGCGCCTTTACGCCGGCAAGCAGTCTGCACCCGAGCACCTGAGCGATTACAAAGACGGCCCACAAAGCAAAGAACGCGGCGCACGCGCCGACAGCCCACCGCGCGAGCACAAGTCCTTTGGCCCCTCCAAATGGTTCAGCGTCGACATCGGCCGCGAGGGCAAAGCAGAGGCCCGTTGGCTGCTGCCAATGATCTGCAAAGCTGGCGGCATCACCAAGAACGAGATCGGCGCAATCCGCATTCAGCCCAATGAAACCTTCATCGAGATTTCCGAGCCTGCTGTAGATGGCTTCCTAAAATCCGTCGGCAGCGACATGAAGCTGGAAAACCAGGGCACGCTGAAAGCCCTTGATGGTGCGCCTCAGTTGGGCGAACGCGGACCTCGCAAAACGAAGAACGACTACAACGACGGGCCAAAGCGCGACAGCAAACCCAAGCGTGACTATGGCGATAAACCCAAGCGTCACGCCCCGCGTGATCAGGCGGCACCGCCGCCGTCCCAGCAAGACAACGTTGCTGCAATCCAACCGATCCCCGGTGCCGCAGACGACCACAAAGCCCGCAAGCCACGCCACAAGCCTGAGCGCCGCGATCATGGCGATGCCCTAGTCGAAAAGCGCAGCAAACCGCCCTACAAGGGCAAATCCGATGGGAAAAAACCCGCCGGAAAGGGCAAACCAAGTTACAACTCTGACACAAAACCGCGCAAACCCGGTACTGGTAAGCCTGCCGGAAAGCCCGCTGGTAACGCCAAAGACACCTCAAAACGGTTCGTCCCACCGGGCGGAAAAGCCAAGCCGCGCAAAGGCTTAGGTAAAGGTGGCGGTGCCGCGCCACGTCGGGGCAAGTCCTAGGCCCTGACCTATTGGTCACATTTTTGTCACGTCACAAGCATGTTGAGGGCACAGCTCTCTCGTCAAATGTGCATTACGTTCAGTAGTGTAAATTCACGAGCAAGCTAAAGGACCAGACAAATGGCCACAGCAAAGCCCAATACCCCGCAAGCGCCTGCAGCGCCAAAATCAGCGACCCCGGCACAGCAGACGCAAAGCAAACCCCAGACGCCAGTCTATACAGATTTCGCGAGCATCTGAGGGGCAAGAGACGTCTATGGCCAGTGAGGCCGCTGCCGCAGGATCGTCCTCCCCGATCCGCCACTGACCTCACTGGCGCTTTTTTTCAGGTCACGTTAATACCTGACTATGGCAGAGCTTACTTCTATCAAAAACATCGGCCCCGCGTTCGAGGCTGCGTTGAAATCAGCTGGTATTAATACGGCCGAAGAGTTGCGCGCACTGGGTGCTGATGCCGCCTATGCCAAGATGCTCGAGGGTGGCTCCAAACCACATTTCATCGGTTACTACGTTTTGCATATGGCGCTGCAGGGGCGCCCTTGGAACGACTGTAAGGGTGAAGAAAAGAAGGAATTGCGCAAGAGTTTCGACAAGATCAAGGCAGGCAGTTTCGATGAAACTCGCTCCGAATTGGAACGGTTTCTGAACCAGATCGGCGTGGTAGAGGTTGATCCTTAGTGTGTATTGAAACGACGGCTATGCGGACTTGGTTGCCGTTCCCAGTATTTGTATCAAGGTATGGTATGAGCGAACCATTTACCTTCCACGCTCGGCTAAAAGAATGATAACTGCGGCACATGACTGATAATCGCTCCGTTTCTGCACATCTCCTTCTTGTTTTTGCATGCCTTGCTTGGGGGGGGTCCTATGCGGTAGGTCGATTTGGCTTGAGCGAAGGATCGGCCTTGTGGCTCACTCTTTGGAGGTGGGGGCTGGGGGCGGTGCTATTTGTATTCTATCTAGTGTTTAAGTGGGACCAGCATGGGTCTGTTATCCAAGCGAACCTACCACGCCTGACATTGATTTCGGCGTTGGGCGTCGTTGTGTATCCAGCGACGCTGTTTATGGCTGTTGCTCAAACCACAGCACTGAATGCATCACTTTATCTGTCCGCTACGCCGGTCCTAATCGTACTGATTTCGTCCCTTGTCTGGAAAGAGCGTGTCGGCCCGATTGGCGCAGCGGCGGTCTTGTTTGGCCTGCTTGGCGCACTTGTCTTGGTGTTTAGAGGAAGCCTCAATGCCTTCTTCGCGTTCGAGATCGCAAGCGGTGATACTTGGGCAATCGTGTCTGCCCTCGCATGGGCGGGGTATTGTGTGTCGCTGCCTCTAAAGCCTGTTGACTTGAATGAGGTCTCATTTCTCGCCGTGCTGGTAGTTATTGGAAGTGTGATCTTGTCGGTGTTGGCGGTCGCGATTGGCGGTGCGGTTCCAATGCCCGACACCCCAGAAGTAGCATGGTCAATGGTCTACTTCGCAGTGTTTCCTTCCATCCTAGCGTTTCTCGCTTGGAACTGGGGAACAACGAATGTCGGACCTTCTATAGCCGCACCCTACAACAATCTGGTCCCGTTCTTTGGTGGTGCGCTTGGCGTCCTATTGTTGGGTGAGACGATTGAGAACTACCATCTTTGGGGCGGTGGTTTCGTCGTTTCGGGATTGATACTGAACAGTATGCGCCGCTGAAGGCAGACGTTCGTGCGCCGCGCAGCATCGGTAAGAATGGGCTCAAACCTGCCGTTTGCGAAGTTCACTGAACGGTCGAGCTAACTTCGATAGCCGCCAAGTCGATCTCACCCACCGCGCCCGACATCTCTACCCTTTTGCCTTGGAGCAAACCCAGTCTACGCACACGAAAAGTAAACACCCTTCACATACATCTTCGAATCGTGTATGTTAATGGTATGAACATAGAACAGAACATTGATTTAGAACTTGAACGCCTGCGCAATGTCGCATGGCGCATGGACGCCCTTTTCTACATACCCCGCACCAATATTTCGGTGGGTCTGGATAGCATCGTGGGTCTGGTACCTGTAGTCGGCGATGCCTTGGCGGCTTTGCCGTCGCTGTGGATGATCTTCGAGGCGCGCAGACTGGGCGCTTCACCCGGCACGCTGGCCTATATGCTTTTCAACACCATCCTTGATTTCTTTGTTGGCATGGTGCCTGTCGTCGGTGATATATTCGACGTCGTCTATAACGCAAACATTCGTAATTTCCGCGCGTTAGAGCGCAGTCTTAACAAAAAAGCCGCCCGCGCCAAAACGGTGCGGACGGCCTCAAAATCAGTCGATTGGGATCAACCCAACCTGTTGGCTTAGCCTACCAGTTCAAGACCAGAGAAGAAGAACGCGATTTCTTCTGCGGCTGTTTCAGGCGCGTCAGAGCCGTGCACAGAGTTCTCACCGATGGACAGCGCGAATTCCTTGCGGATTGTGCCTGGTGCTGCGTCGGCCGGGTTTGTTGCGCCCATAACTTCGCGGTTCTTTGCAATCGCGTCTTCGCCTTCCAGAACCTGAACCACGATTGGCTCAGAGATCATGAATTCGCAAAGCTCGCCGAAGAACGGACGCTCAGAGTGGACACCGTAGAACTGCTGCGCTTGAGCAAGTGTCAGCTGGATGCGCTTTGATGCGACGATGCGCAAACCTGCCTCTTCGAATTTGGCAACGATAGCGCCGGTCAGATTACGTTTTGTTGCGTCTGGTTTGATGATGGAAAATGTACGCTGAATAGCCATGTGTAGCCTCTTGGTTTTAAGGGCGGGACAGGTCCCGATGCATTGATGGCTGCGCCCTACCACGCAGGTTTGCACATGAAAAGCCGTGAATTGCGGTCACCCCTCTGTGGCGCTAGCATGTCGGCATGTGGGATCTGATCAAACACCCTGTCTTTGGCCGCCTCTACGCAGCCCAAGTCGTTGCATTGTTGGGCACCGGCTTGTTGACCGTAGCCCTTGGGCTTTTGGCATTCGATCTTGCTGGCCCTGCGGCAGGTGCGGTGTTGGGTACGGCCTATGCTATCAAAATGGTCGCCTACGTTGGCTTGTCCCCCGTCGCGGGCGCTTTGGTGGCGAACAGACCACGAAAACCGATCCTGATCGCCGCTGATTTGGTGCGTGCCGCAGTCGCCTTGTCACTGCCCTTCATCACCGAGGTTTGGCAGATTTATCTAGCTATCTTTCTGCTGCAGACCGCCTCTGCCACCTTCACACCAACGTTTCAGGCCACGATCCCCGATGTGTTGGCGGATGAGGACGACTACTCGCGCGCGCTGTCGCTCTCGCGTCTGGCCTATGATCTTGAAAACCTGATCAGCCCTGCTTTGGCTGGCATCTTGCTGCTTTTGATGAGCTATCACTGGCTCTTTGGCGGCACTGTGGTCGGCTTTGCCTTTTCTGCCTTGCTGATCCTTGGCACCGTTCTGCCCCATCGCAAACCAACAAAAAGCCGCCCCTTCCGCGAGCGCTTGACGCGAGGTGTGCACATCTATCTGGCCACCCCTCGCCTACGCGGCTTGTTGGCGCTGACGCTGACCGCAGCGGCGGCCAGTGCTTTTGTTATCGTCAACACCGTGGTCGTAGTGCGCGGTGGCTTTGGCGGCACTGATGGGGATGTGGCCATCGCCCTTGCGGCTTTCGGGGGTGGGTCCATGATCTCGGCCCTCGCCCTGCCCGGTCTACTCAAACGACTCAGTGACCGGCCTGTGATGATGACGGGTGCGACGCTTTTGACCGCGCTGATGGCTCTACAGGCCGTGGTCACCCCCACATGGCCCGCTTTCCTGCTGCTCTGGGCGCTGACAGGCCTTGGCTATTCCGCGACCCTGACACCCCAAGGCAGGCTCTTGCGCCGGTCGGCACACAGCGAGGATCGCCAGTCGGTCTTTACCGCGCAATTTGCGCTGTCGCATGTGTGCTGGCTCGTTACTTACCCGCTGGCCGGCAACGCGATGACCGCATGGGGAATAGGGCCTACCATGGGTATTCTGGCCGTTGTCGGAGGGATCGGGCTGATTGCCGCGTTGCGGCTCTGGCCCGAAGGCGACCCCGTAGTCGTGACCCACAGCCATGATGACCTGCCCGATGATCACCCGCATCTTGCAGGTGGGGGACATCGCCATGCGCATGCGCTCGTGATCGACGATGAACACCACGCCTGGCCAACAAACGGCTAGCGGAGGCGCGTTCTGCGAGCTGGCAAGAACTCAAGCACACCTGCAACCAGTACCAACGTGCCACCCATCAGCTCGGCTGGTGACAAAACCTCGCCAGCAATCAGTGCAGCGGACGCGACACTGACCAGCACTTCTGATATCATCAATATTCCTACACGGGCTGGTTCAAGCTTGGTCGTTGCCCAAAGCAGACCCACGATCGACAGCGCCCACCACAAAACCCCGGTGAAGATGACCCAGCCCACCACAGCACCCGGGGCAGGCAACGCTGAAAGGTCTGGCAATGGCGCAAGTATCGGTGCCAGTATCAACCCACCCAACAAGGCCCCGACCGCAAACAAGAATGTACTTTCCGCAGGCCCCGCCGTGGCCTTGACCTTGATCCCGATCGAGGCGACCGCCCAGAAGAACCCACTCGCAAGCCCCAGCCATTCACCCAGACCGCGTGGCACAGGCATCCCGCCTTCCGCGCCTAACATCAACAAGAGGCCCACAACCCCCGCAAGCAAGGCCGCTACCCGCGCGCCTGTGATCGGCCAGCCAAACAGGTATCGGCCAATCAGTGTGCTCCAGATCGGTGTGAGGTAGAACAGGATCACAATGATCCCGACGCGCCCATAAAGCAGGCCGAGCGAATAAAGCAGCAGCGAACAGCCGCCCAACACCAGCGAGGCAATTGCCATCGGATGCGAGCCACGCAACGCATGCCGCCCGCGCCAACCCCATGGCAGCAAGAGCACAACAGCGACAACCATGATCGCCACCGTGCCCCAGGGACCGGTCAATCCTAGCCCATCAATCTGGCGCAATGGCAGCCAGTAAAAGCCCCAGAGCATGCCAAAGCAAACGACGATCAAACTCGCCAGAAATATGGTGCGCGCACTCTCCATTTCTGCTGCTTAGCAACCCCGCAGCCCCTGTGCCATGCTCAAGTAGACACACACGAACGAAAACGGGTGATTGACCCCGCGCAAGCGATCAATCATAGCGCCCCCATGCTCAAGATTTCAGATATCACATACTCCGTCGAAGGCCGCACGCTGGTCGAACACGCGACAGTCACTATTCCCACCGGCCACAAGGTTGGACTCGTGGGCCGCAATGGCTCTGGCAAGACCACGCTCTTTCGGATTATCCGGGGCGAAATGGTGTTGGACACAGGCTCTGTCAGCATTCCAAGAGGCTGGAAAATCGGTGGCGTCAGCCAAGAGGTACCTGGCAACGAAGTGTCGCTGATCGACACCGTGCTGCGCGCAGACACCGAACGTGAGGCGCTGTTGGCCGAGGCCGAAACCGCCACAGACCCGGGACGCATCGCCGAAGTGCAGACCCGTTTGGCCGATATCGAAGCATGGTCTGCCGAAGCGCGTGCCGCCACCATTCTGCGCGGCTTGGGCTTTACTCACGAAGAACAGCAGATGCCCTGCTCTGCCTTCTCGGGCGGTTGGCGGATGCGTGTGGCCTTGGCCGCTGTGTTGTTCAGTGAACCCGATCTGTTGCTCTTGGACGAACCGACCAACTATCTCGACCTTGAAGGCGCTCTTTGGCTCGAGGCCTATCTCGTCAAATACCCCCACA
>ENA-OQVM01002826-OQVM01002826.1-marine-metagenome-genome-assembly--contig:-NODE-2826-length-19572-cov-15.068017_pt1 | contig 19572 bp, 14 predicted proteins | sample MGYA00237776_ERZ505498 | MGnify/ENA primary metagenome ERZ505498 (study PRJEB26159, sample SAMN06265151) | marine metagenome | isolation source: Helgoland LTER site | place: Germany:Helgoland, sampling... | reverse complement strand
TCGCTAAGCCTTCGTTATGAAGATGGCAAGCTGCATTGGATCTCGCCGAGCAGTCATGGAGGCCACAATTGGCCACCTATGGCATTTAATCGTAAAACTGGCTTGGTTTATATTCCCACTTCCAACCAAAGTGAGCCTTACATGTATGACCCCGCCGTAGGCTATGATTCGGCGCGAGGTTTCATGGGCGCAGGGGGAGCTAACACATCACTTAGCGCGCGCTTATATGCCGAAAGCGTTTACGATACTGATCCGCGCGCGCCCGCGCCTTGGACGGTCTCGGGGCGCTTGATTGCCTACGACCCTGTTCAGCAGCGTGAAGTGTGGGGTGTCGACCAAGTCTTGCATTACAACGGAGGACTGTTAACTACGGCTAATGGTCTGTTATTACAGGGCGATGCCCAAGGCATATTTTCAATTCGTGATGCAGAGAATGGCGAGGTGCTGTGGCAATATGATGTGCGCTCTGGTGTGGTGGCACCACCGATTACCTACATGGTGGATGGCGAGCAGTACATTAGTGTACTGGTGGGTTGGGGCGGTATACAAGGTCAGGTTTTTCAGGCGGTGCCGCGTTTGCATCCGGGCACGCTGTATACGTTTAAATTAGGGGGCGATGCACAGCCACCTGCGAAGTTACCACCGATTGCAAAACCGCTGACTGAGCTTACCACTGATGCCAGCGAGCTAACTATTGGCCGCGGCTACAACCGCTATGCTGAAAATTGCATGAGCTGCCATGGCACTCCAGGTACGGGTAACGGCACCATACCCGATCTGACTCGGTCCAATGTTGGGGTTTATCAACTGCTGCCGCAAATTGTTTTGCAAGGCCTGTTCGAAAGCCAAGGCATGCCTAATTTTGCCGGTCAAATTACGCCGCAAGATGTCGAGGACATTAGAGCCTTTTTACTTTTCACAGCGCAGTCGCTGCGAGGGGGTATGACGCTAGAAAGCTATCTGGGTAAAGTGGCCGTCATGCAAAAAATGGCTGATGAGAATCAATAAAATCGCTTGTATTGATCTTTTGAATGCTTAGCGGTGTGCCTGCACGTTTTATTGGGCTTTCTGTGGCCATTTTGAAGCGAGTGTAAAACCACCGTTGCGTGAATTAATGGCAACTCCTTACGCGCAACGCTCAACGACTTCTTGCATGGCGTGTGTAATTGTATCGAGCTGTTTCGCATCAATAATAAATGGCGGCATGGTATAAACCAAGCGGCCAAATGGCCTTAACCATACACCGAGCTCGGGTAAGATTTTTTGCACTTTGTGCATGTCAACGGGTGTATGAGTTTCGATGACTCCAATAGCACCGAGCACCCGCACGTCATGGATTTTGTCATGGTTTTTTAATGGCAGTAGATTTTCGCTTAGCTGTTTTTCAATGGCGGGTAGCCTTTGCTGCCAATTACTTTGCAGTAAAAGCTCTATGCTGGTCGAGGCTATTTTGCAGGCTAGCGGGTTGCCCATGAAGGTGGGGCCATGCATAAATGCGCCAGGCTCTTTGCGGCCAATACCATCGGCGACTGCGTCAGTGGTGAGGGTGGCGGCTAGTGATAAGTAGCCTCCTGTCATGGCTTTACCTATACACAAAATATCAGGTGCTATATCTGCGTGTTCACAAGCAAATAATTTACCGGTGCGCCCAAACCCCGTGGCAATTTCATCGGCAATCAAGAGAATCCCGTAACGATCGCATAGTGAGCGAACGGCTTGGAGATATTCGGCCGCATAAAAGTACATGCCACCGGCGCCTTGAACAATCGGTTCAAGAATAACCGCTGCAATGGTTTCGTGTTCGCAAGCTAACAGTTGCTCGAGAGAAAGTATGTGTTGCGGTTTGCACGATGAGCCAAAAACACAAGCAGGGCGCTCAATAAAGTGCTGTTGGGCGAGAGTGTCGCTAAATAAATGATGCATGCCAGTATCAGGGTCGCAAACGGACATGGAGCCTAAGGTGTCGCCATGATAGCCACCGCGCAGTGAGACAAATTGGGTTTTACTTTTAATTCCTTGCGAATACCAATATTGCAATGCCATTTTCATGGCAACATCAACGGCCACCGAGCCGGAGTCACTTAAAAATACTTTTGTCAGTGGGGCGGGTGTTAATGCTACGAGTTGTCGGCATAAATCAATGGCGGGGGTATGAGTTAAGCCGCCAAACATGACATGTGACATTTGATCTAACTGACCTTTGGCTGCTTCATTGAGAATGGGGTGGTTATAACCATGAATAGCTGACCACCATGATGCCATGCCGTCAATTAGGGTTCTGCCGTCTTCCAATGTTAAACGTACCCCTTCGGCATGGCTAACATGCAGAGGCGGCACAGGTTTGCTCAGTGAGCTATAGGGATGCCAAATATGATGCAGATCGAAGGCTTGTGCAGATTGGTTCATAGAGATGGTTTCATAACAATTAAAGGCTTGTGATTAATGGGCGTCTATTGATTGATGAATATGTCATTTTTTAAGGCTATTGCGTTGTTTTTATGCAGTTAAAGCCTTTTGTGAAGGATAACACGATATAAGGAGGTCGGCTGCTGGCTATTTAGCTATGCGTTTAAGTCATTGGCCAAAACCATTTGTAAAAATCCAAGCTGAGCACTCTTAAAAAGGCCGGTGCTGCTGTCATACTGCATGCGGCCTAATTCGGGTCGCCAATGGCTAGGATAATACTCACTCATTACTATGTCGACACCGCTAAAAACGACCCCGCCGCTGGATAGCGAGGCTAGGCAACATTCAACGCCTGTCTTTCGTAAGCGCAGCGAAAGGGTTAAACGCAGAACCGAGCGAAGAGCGGGGCAGCGCCCAGCTCATTTTCTGCGTAGGCTCTGCTGGGATGCCGAGAGGGGCTGGCATATGCCTTTTGCCTTGAAGTTGGGGCTGGCGATTAGTGTGATTGCGGTGCTGGGCGCAATGGTGCTGGCTTATCTGGGCATGATTCAGTATCAGCGATTGCTAGAACGCCAAGGCGATGCATTTGGCGAAGCGATTGTTGAGCAGTTGGCCGGTAGCTTAGTGGAGCCGGTGTTTACCGATGACCAGCTCGCTATTCAGTTACAGCTTAATCAGCTGGCTAAAAAAAGTGCGGTGTATGGTGTGGCAGTGTATTTGCCTAGTGGCGAGTTAATTGCCCAGTCGGGCAGTGTGGGTGAGTTGTCTTCGGTAGCGGATTACAGTGTGAATAGTCCTGATGCGGCCATTGCTATGGCGATACGGTTAAAACGGCCTGAATTACCATTGGGTCACTATATGGCGCCAGTCAATTTTTCAGGCGCTGATGGCGCCTATGCGGTGGTCTCTGTTAATCGCTCACCCATGCGCAGGGTTTTTTCTGCCTCTGCGCGTGATTTATTAATCGCCGTGTTGCTGGTTTGTCTTATTTCTATTGTCAGTGCTTTTGTTTTTAGTCGCTTATTGTCGCGTCCGGTTTATCGCTTGCTGGCTATTAGTAAAGCCGCGCGTGAAGGGCGAGTGCAGGACTTGCCTGTCGGTAAAGTCGGTGGCGGTAAAATCGGTGGCGGTAAAGTCGGTGGCGGTAAAAACGGCGGTGGTAGAAGTGCAAAATGGAATAATGAATGGGCCGATATTTTATCGATTTATGCGCAGCTCGGCCATGAAGTGAATAGTAAGCGTGAGGTAGAAAAACTATTGCAGCGTTTTGTTGCTAGTGATGTTGCTGATCAATTATTAAATGGCAATGAGGTTTTACAGTTAGGTGGTGAAGTGGTCGAGGCGTCGGTATTGTTTGTTGATATTGTTGAGTACACGCGCATGTCTGAATCTATGACGCCCGATGAAGTGGCGCGCATGCTAAATCAATATTTATCTATTTTTACTGCTTGTGCACGTATTTATCACGGCACGGTCGATAAGTTTATTGGCGATGCCGCAATGATTGTTTTTGGCGCGCCACGTGTCGATAAAGATCATCGTTTACAGGCTATGTCTTGCGCTAATGCAATACGATTAGTGGCTAGTAGGATCAATGAAAAGCGTGAAAATAAAGGCTTAAACCAGATTAATTTACGTGTCGGTGTTAACTCCGGATTAATGCAGGCGGGTATTTTAGGGTCGGAGTACCGCATGGAGTATACCGTGGTAGGCGATGCGGTTAATTTAGCTTCGCGGCTTTGTGATGCGGCACAACCAGGCGAGGCGCTGGTATCCGAGTCTGTTTATAACAATGGCTTTTATACGGAAGTAAAAACTGAAAATGCAGGCTTAGTTGCCGTAAAAGGTAAAGAAGAGATGGTCAATGTTTATCGCATTCAATCAGTCAATGAGCCTAAAGGTTGGATGTTGGCGGGGTTGATTGAAGATCTTGTCTCTGCACATGAATAATCTTACTTCATGGAATAGTTAGTTAAAGAACAATTAGTAAAAGAACAATTAGTAAAAGAACAATTAGTAAAAAGACAATTAGTAAAAGGACAATTAGTTAAAGGACAATATGATGTTAAGCACAAATGATTTTCGTTGTGAGCGCGCTCACATTCTCACTATCAAGTTAATAGTGATGGCTTTTCTACTAACAATACTTTGCAGTTGTACTTGGTTGCAGGGGCTGTCGACACCTAAGCCACCAGCCATTGATTTATTACTTGAACAAAAACATTTTAATGAGGTGTTAGCGATTGTCGATACGCAGTTGGATCGTTCTTTAGAAGAGCAGGATAAACATTATTGGCTAGCCGTTCGTGAACAAGCGACAGTTGAGGCGGCTGCATTTCAACAAGAGCAAATGCAGCGTTTAAAACGTTTGGTGCGTCGTGACGACTGGCAGACCGTCAATGTAGAACAAGGCTTTTTACGTCAGCACCTTCCCTCTAATAAAGTGTTAGAGGGTTTATTTGCCAATGTGGACCAGCAGCGGCAGCAGTATGTTGATAGCTTAACGCTCGGCTTGGCTAAATTAGAGGCCCAGCATTTACCGAAGACCTTACCGTTTTATGAGCGCTTATATAAAGCGGATGCAGATGATGTTATTGCATTGCGACGCTGGCAGCAGGAGAGGGACAAGCGAGATCGATTAATAGTGACGGTAAAGGCCTATGCGGCAATAGCCGAGGCCGAGCAAGAGTATGGCCTGGCTTTGGCGCATTTACGTAGCATTCAACGTCTTGAAGATTCGCCGGTGATATTAACGGATATAAAGCGGCTACGATCATTATTGTTAGAGCGGCAGAAAGCACAAATAGCGCGCAATAATAATAGTGCTTTATCGAAAAAGCAGCAGCAACAGTTAGCTGATTACACTACTGCTATTGATCAGCAGCAATGGCTTACAGCTAAAGATATTTTAATGGCCATGCTGAAACAGCGGCCGGGTGATAAAGCCTTACTTGATGAACAGCAACAGTTAAATGCTAACTTACTGCTTGAAATTGAACGCGCCACGGCATTAGGAGAAGCTTACTATTCTGAGGGCAATATTGAGTATGCGTTAATGGCTTGGCAGTCTGCATTGCCGCTGGCCCCTAATGATTCTCATTTGCTGGCTAATATTGAACGTGCGCAACGCATTCTCGATAAGGTCAAAGCGCTAAAAGAGGGCGGTACTAACGATATTCGTTAGGCGTTATTGCCGAGTAATCACAATACAAACCTTGCTGCATATGGTTAAATGCCCGCTTATTCATCGCTCGGTCCTTGCCTAGTTGAAGGTTTGAGCTTAATAAGCCTAATAGCCGCTCTACAGCGCTATTTGTCTTTAGACTCCAGCATAAAAGAACCCAAATTTTGGCCTCATCATCACTTTGTCAGCCGGTAAAGGCACCCGATTTATTCGCTTATCCCAAATATTGGGCTGAGTGCTTTGGCCCAGCGCCTTATTTGCCAATGACACGCGCAGAAATGGACGCCTTAGGCTGGGATAGCTGCGATATTATTCTTGTTACTGGCGATGCCTATGTCGATCATCCAAGCTTTGGTATGGCAGTTATTGGCCGTATGCTAGAGTCGCAAGGTTTCCGAGTCGGTATTATTAGCCAGCCTGCATGGCACCAAGGTGATGCCGCAGCCGATGCCGCCTTTGCCGAGTTAGGCGCGCCGAATCTATTTTTTGGTGTGACCGGCGGTAACATGGATTCCATGATTAACCGCTATACCGCCGATTTACGCATGCGAAGTGATGATGCATACACCGCAGGTGGCCAAGGTGGCAATCGTCCCGATCGCTGCGTGATTGTCTATACCCAACGCTGTCGTCAGGCTTTTCCTAAAGTGCCCATTGTTATTGGCGGTATTGAAGCCAGTTTACGTCGCATCGCGCAATATGATTACTGGAGTGATTCCGTTAGACGATCAATATTGGTCGATAGCGGTGCCGATATTTTGTTATACGGTAACGCCGAGCGTGCCCTGTGTGAGGTTGCCCATTTATTAGGTTCTGGTCGCGATATTAAAGCGGCGGGGCGTTTACGCGGCACTACCACTATTGTGAATGAAGCACCTAAAGGCTTTGTTGAAATTGATTCAACACGTATCGATTGGCCTAACGCCATTGATAAAATGCCGAATCCTTATCATTACGATGTCGATGAAAGCGAATGTGACCGTGATCGCACGCAAGCCGTTAATGCTGATAGCGAAGACATCGTAAAAATTATTCCAATGCCGTTAGCGATTAAAACCTTAAGTGAGCAAAACATTAGTGCCGATACCGCTTATGTGCGCTTACCATCATTTGAAAAAGTCCGTAATGATCCTGTCTTGTATGCGCATGCCTCGCGGGTATTGCATCAAGAGAGTAATCCTCATAATGCGCGCGCGATTATGCAAAAGCATGATGGTCGTGAAGTCTGGGTTAATCCACCGCCTATTCCGTTGACGACAGAAGAAATGGATGGTGTCTTTGCGTTGCCGTATCAGCGCCGTCCGCATCCGAGTTACGGCGATGCCGTTATTCCTGCTTACGATATGATAAAAACCTCAGTTAATATTATGCGGGGTTGCTTTGGTGGTTGTACTTTCTGTTCTATTACCGAGCATGAAGGTCGCGTTATCCAAAGCCGTTCTGAGCAGTCGGTATTAGATGAAATTGAAAAGATTCGCGATCAAGTGCCAGGCTTTACCGGTACGATTTCTGATTTAGGTGGCCCGACGGCCAATATGTATCATCTTAATTGCAACGATGATGTGATTCAGGCAAATTGCCGTCGATTGTCTTGTGTATACCCAACCATTTGTAAGAATTTGGAAACGGATCATAAGCCAACCACGCAGCTGTATCGTAAAGCGCGTGCATTGCGAGGCGTTAAGCGTATTTTGATTGCATCTGGTTTACGTTATGACTTAGCCGTGTTGGATGAAGAATACGTTAAAGAATTAGTGACGCATCATGTGGGTGGTTATTTAAAAATAGCACCAGAGCACAGTGAAGATGCAACGTTATCGAAAATGATGAAGCCGGGCATGGGTAGTTATGATGCCTTTAAGAAAATGTTTGAGAAGTACACCAAACAGGCAAAGAAAAAACAGTATTTGATTCCGTATTTTATTGCTGCGCATCCGGGCAGTAGTGATGAAGATATGATGAATTTATCATTGTGGTTAAAGCGCAATGATTTTAGGGTTGATCAGGTGCAAACGTTTTATCCATCGCCAATGGCGTTGGCGACGGCCATGTATCACTCAGGCCGTAACCCGCTTAAAAAGCTTATGTACAAGCGCGGTGAGAAAATATTTGTTGCGAAGAATCTTGAGCAGCGCCGCTTACAAAAAGCGTTTTTGCGTTATCACGATGAAAAGAACTGGGCTTACTTGCGTGCCTCATTAATTAAAATGAATCGTGCTGAGCTTATCGGTGATGGGCCTAATCAACTGGTTCCCGCCGAAAAATCTATGAATCGTAGAGGTAGTCAATCGGCTGGCCGACGTGGTGCCACCGGTGCGCCGAATAAAAAGACAGGAAGAAAACCGAGTAATAAGGCCGTTGGTGGTCAGTGGAGCAGTCGCTCACGCAAATAAGTGTTTTTACTTTGTTAGACTCTGGCGGCTAAAAGGCTTTTTGTATAAGGGTCGTTAGGGTTTTGATAAACACTTTCGGTATCATTAATTTCCACAATCTTGCCTTTATTCATTACAGCCGTGCGATCAGCGATATAACGCACCACGGCTAAGTCATGAGAGATAAAAATCATTGTTAGCTGACGTTGCTGACACAAGTCTAAGAGCAAGCTGAGTATCTGCGCTTGTATCGTGACATCCAATGCCGACACCGGCTCATCCGCAATAATTAATTTGGGTTCAACAGCTAAGGCTCTCGCTATAGCGATGCGCTGACGCTGTCCGCCAGAAAATTCGTGCGGGTATTTATTCGCCCAGCGCGCTTCTAGTCCAACATCTTGCATTAGGGTTAACACTCTGCTTTTTAAGTCATCAGCATTACTTGCTATGCCATGTAAGCGCAGCGGTTCGGCAAGTGTGTTGAAAACTGTCATGCGCGGATTAAGCGAGGCATAGGGGTCTTGAAAGATCATTTGAATATCTTTACGCGTCGCTTTTAATGCTTTGCCTTTTAGCTCTTCTAAAGCGTTTTTCTGCAAACAAATTTGCCCTTGCTGAATATCAACTAACCTAACAATGCTGTGCGACAAACTGGTTTTACCACAACCCGATTCACCGACTAAGCCTAATATCTCGCCTTGCTTAACCGTTAAGCTAACATTGTCGACTGCCTTAAAGGCATTCTTTTTGTTGCCGTAAGAAATACTAATATTATTTAAACTTAAAAAGCGTGATTCCGAATCGCCAGTAAAACGATAGGCTTCAGGTTTAGCGCTGTTAGGAATAGAGGCAATCAGTTTTTGTGTATAGGCCTGTGTGGGAGCATCAAAAATAGCTTGTGTATTACCTTGCTCAACAATATGGCCTTTTTCCATCACAATGGTTCGGTCGGCCATGCGCTTAATAACATCAAGATCATGAGAGATAAAAATAACGGCGATATTTCGGCGTTGTTGCAACTCATGAATCAGTTCGAGTATCTGCGCTTGAATAGTCACGTCTAAGGCTGTGGTTGGCTCATCAGCAATTAATAGCTCAGGTTCTGTAATCAGCGCCATGGCAATCACTACGCGCTGTCGCATGCCGCCAGAAAACTCATGAGGGAATTGCTGAAACCGATTAGCTGCATCACTAATGCCGACTTCTTCAAGCAGGGCAATGGCTTTTTCTTTGGCTGCGCTTTTTGAAATATTACTATGTTGCAGCAAAGGTTCAATAATTTGTTGGCCAACGCGCATATAGGGGTTGAGCGAGGTCATGGGATCTTGAAAAATCATACTGATGCGCTTGCCGCGAATTTGGCGCATGGTTTTTTCATTCGCTTGCAGTAAATCAATACCATCAAAAATCGCGCTGCCATTTTTAATATGACCGGGCGGCATAGGAATTAACCCCAGCAATGAATAGCAGCTAACTGATTTTCCCGAGCCGGATTCACCGACAATGCCTAAGGTTTCGCCTTGGTCGACATGGAATGAGATATCACTAACAGCGCTTACGGTGCCGTCACGTGTGGTGAAATCAATGGATAAATGATTAACCGTTAATAAGCTCATAATTAATCTCTTGTCGCACGTGGGTCGAGTGCATCGCGTAAGCCATCGCCTAAAAAGTTAAGCGCAAATAAGGTTAGCGAAAGGGCAAGGCCTGGAAATACCAATAACCATGGATACTCTTCCATGGTTTCTACGCCACCAGAAATTAATACACCCCAAGAACTTTGCGGCGGTTGTATACCAAGGCCTAAGAAGCTTAAAAACGCTTCTAACAACATAACGCTGGGAATCGTTAGAGTAATGTAGACAATAACCGGGCCGAGGACATTCGGAATAATATGGCGGCGAATAATTTGCCAATGACTAAGGCCGGTGACAACGGCGGCACTCACAAATTCTTGTTTACGAAGCGTCAATACTTGGGTGCGAACAATTCTGGCCATGGTGAGCCATTCAATTAAGCCAATAGCTAAAAACAGCAGCAGTAAGCTGCGCCCAAAAACCACCATCAACAAAATAATAAATATCATAAAAGGCAGTGCGTATAAAATATCAACAATGCGCATCATAATGGTGTCAGTAAGCCCGCCAATATACCCAGCGATAGTGCCCCATAGAATGCCAATAACTAAAGAGACTGCGGTGGCGGCAAAGCCGACCATTAATGATATGCGTCCGCCATACATTAAACGGGTCATTAAATCGCGACCATGAATATCGGTGCCTAACCAGTGTTGAGCGGAGGGTGCCGAAGCGCCCAGTGCTAGGTTTTGTGTTTCATAGCCATAGGGCGCAAGCCAAGGCGTGAGAATGGATACGACAACGAAAAAAATAATTACATACAAACCCAGCATGGCGAGTTTGTTTTTATTCAGTCGATACCAAGCGTCTTGCCACAGTGAGCGGCCTTGTTCAAAGTTGAGGTTTTGATATTCTTTTAATGAATCAATCATGGCTATTTTTTTTCGTTAGACAATGCGAGGCGTGGGTTGAGCCAGACGGCCAGTAAGTCAGACAACATGTTGAGCAATACAATTAAGCAAGACAGCAATATGGTGGTGCCTAATATCATGGTGTAGTCGCGGTTAAAGGCAGCTTGCACATAAAAGCGTCCTAGGCCGGGAATTTGAAAAATCGTTTCTACTACAAACGAGCCTGCTAATAAGCCCGCAATGGCTGGTCCTAAAAAGGCAACCACCGGAGATAATCCACCACGTAGCGCATGACGAATAATAATTTTTGCCATAGGCAACCCTTTGGCTTTAGCGGTACGAATATAGTCTTGCGACAGTATTTCTAACATGCCACCGCGGGTGAGCCGAGCAATATAGGCCGCATAGGTCGAGCCTAAGGTAATAGCGGGAAGAATTTTATCACCTGGTGAATAACCCCAGCCGGAGACAGGCAACCATTGCAGCCAAATACCAAAAACCAGTACCAATAGCGGGCCTAATAAGAAAGAGGGCATACAGATGCCCGTCATAGCCAACGACATAGGAATATAATCTTGCGCGCTATTGGGTTTTATCGCCGCCAGCATGCCTGCGCTAATGCCGATAACTAAGGCAATCATAATGGCGTAAATGGCCAGTTCAAAAGTAATGGGTAGGCCGGCATAAATCATTTCTGTCACGGTGCGATTGGTATAGCGAAACGAAGGGCCAAAGTCTCCTTGGACTAAATGGCCGAGATAATCGAAGTACTGTTCGTACATGGGCGCATCAAGATTATAGCGCTCGTTTAAACGCTCTATCACTTCTGGGCTTAATGTTTTTTCTGCATCAAACGGGCCGCCGGGGGCTGCGCGCACTAAAAAAAACGTGGCGGTAATAACAATAAAGATTACCGGTATGGATTGTAATAACCGACCAACAAAAAATCGCATCATGATTTATTTAGGCTCTTGCAGATAAACATGTTTATACGGATGTTGATCAAGGATGTTGGGATGCCAGCCTTGCAACTGTGGGTGTTTTAGTAAAACACGTGTGTAGGTATAAATAGGAATAATCGGACTCTCATCCATTAAAATCGCTTCGGCTTGCTGGAAGGTACGATAACGTTGTTGCTGATTCGTTTGGCTAGCGGCCAAGGCAATCAGTCTATCGTACTCTGGGCTAGACCAACCCGTTTGGTTATTGCCACCACCGCTAATAAACATATCAAGAAAGGTGTTCGGATCGGGGTAATCGCCTATCCATGCCGCACGGGCAATGCTGTAATCCATGGATTGAATACGACTTAAATAAACTTTCCAATCTTGATTAGAGAGGCGTATATCAATATTCAGTGCGTCCTTCCACATTTGCTGTATCGCTACAGCAATACGACGGTGGCCATCACTGGTGTTATAAGTGAGTTCTATTTCTGGAAAACCTTCGCCATTCGGGAAGCCTGCTTCGGCCAATAAGGCACGAGCGGCTTCAATATCAAAGGTAATAGGGCTGGTCTCTGCGTAATACCCTTGCGTGTTAGGCGGGGTAAACGTATAGGCAGCGAGCTGGCCACCTTTAGTAATGGAGCTGACTAACAAGTCTCTGTTAATTGACATCGATAGCGCTTTGCGGATATTGGGGTTATCTAAAGGCTTAACATTAACATTGATACGGTAATAGTAGGTGCCTAGGTAAGGATCGATAGATATTTTTTCGGGATCTTTTTGTTGGTAAACGGCAATTTTATCGACCGGTATAGAGCTCGTGGCATGTAAGGCGCCAGTCTTAAACATGCGCTCTTCCGTTTGTACTTGGTCTATGGGATAAAAAACGATTTCATTAAGCTGCACGTTTTCGCTGTCCCAATACAACGGATTTTTACTCACGCGAATAATATAGTTAAGTCGCCATTCATCTAATAAAAAAGGACCGTTGCCAACAAAATTACCCGGCCGCGTCCACAAAGTACCGGCTTCATCAATGGCGCCAAATTTTAAAATCGTAGGCGGATGCACGGCATAAGTACTGTAATGCGCCAGTAACGATAAGAAGTAGGGGGTAGGATTTTCAAGATCAACTTGTAAGGTTTTTGCATTAAGGGCTTTAACACCCACTTGATTAAAGTCTTTAATGTCACCGTGATTAAATTGCTTAGCGTTTTTGACGGTAAATAATTGATAGGCGTATTCACTGGCCATAGCGGGGGATAACATACGCATCCATGACCAAACAAAATCATTAGCGGTTACGGGGTCACCATTCGACCACTTAGCATTATTGCGAATAGCAAAAGTATAGCGCTTGCCGTCATTACTAATATTCCAGCTCGCTGCTATGCCTGGTTCCGGCGCTAAGGTTTTGGGATTAACCGTAACCAGTCCTTCAAATAATGCGCTAATAATATTATGTTCAGGAACGCCGGTAACCGAATGCGGATCAAGATCTTTTGGTTCTGTGCCATTACCTAAGTGCAAAATCTGATCGCGTGTGCCAGATTCCACATTACTCGGGCCCAAATCACAGGCGCTAAGTAATAGGGTTAGTAATAGCGAAGGTAGTAGCGAGATATAGCGTTTTTTATTCGGCATTAAGCTGCTCAATAAATGCATCGTAATTAAAAGGACGACCTAAAAAGTCGGCCACTAAATCAGCAGCGTCTTTGCTGCCACCGGGCGCTAATACTTTATCGCGGTAACGGGCTGCCACGTCACTGTTAAGTAAGCCATCGCGCTCAAACTCTGAGAATAAATCGGCAGCAATCACGAGTGACCACATATACGTATAGTAACGCGCTGAGTAACCGTAGAGATGACCAAAGTTAGCATAGAAGTGCGTATCGTTAATATAATCAAACGGCGAGTAGGCTTGTTGTAAGCGAATTAATGTCTCATTAAGGTCTAACGTTTCAGGTGAGCTTGAGTAGTAGTCGAGAGACAGCGCCGCATAAAACATTTGATTACGAATATGCGTGCCTTTACCAAAGCCGCGAGCACGCAGCATTTTATCGACCATCGCCTTAGGAATGGTTTCGCCATTAGCATTCACAGCAAAGGTTTTTAAAGTGTCGTAGTTCCACACCCATTCTTCTAACAGTTGCGAGGGGGCTTCAACAAAGTCGCGCTCGGTGGCAATGCCAGATAAGCCGCTCCATTCTTGGTGGCCGCCAATAAGGCTATGCATTAAATGCCCAAACTCATGCAAGAATGTTTCAACTTGGTTGTGTTCCATTAAGCCGCGATTTAGTCGATGGCCAGTGCTATCGAGCTGTTGATCTTCACCGGGGAAGTTACAAATAAGTGCGGAGACAGGCAGTTGTTTATCGAGCACACCGGTTTTGATACCAAAGTGTGCCGCATGTTTATACTTGCCATCGCGGGGGTGCATATCAAGATAAAAATAGCCTAGCGTCTCGCCAGTTTTTTTGCGCAGCTCATGGGTGCTCACAGCAGGGTGCCAGGTTGAGGTTTGCCAAGGAATAATCTCAACATCAAACAATTGACCGGCTAATTCAAAGATACCTTGCTTAACATCGTCATAGGCAAAGTACTCGCGTATGGCTTTGGCGTCATATTGATATTGCTCTTTCTTGACTTGCTCTTCTAAAAAAGCTTTTTGCCAGTTGCCCACTTTTTCAGCTTGTGGATCAATCGTTTGTAGTTGAGCTAACAGTTGCTTGTAGTCGCGATCTGAGCGTGGTTTGGCTAGCGTTGCTATACGGTCAATAAAGGTTGAGGCATTGCTAGGAGTCGCTATCATGGCCACTTCGGTAACATATTCTGCATAAGTGTCATAACCAAGATGTTTAGCTAGTTGATCACGTTTGCTAATAATTTGTTTGAGTAAGGCTTCATTGTCGGGATAGCCACGATCCAAAAATTGCTTATAAATAGCTAGACGGTTTTTATCATTATGTGCATAGCGCAAGAAAGGAAAAATGCTGGGGTAGTCGGTAGTAATCAGCCATTGGCCTTCGGCGTTTTTGCTTAAGCCATCAATATAATCTTGCGGCAGACCTTTAAGTTCATCAATAGAGTCGACAGTAATATGTCGAACATCTTCTCGAATGTTTTTTGAAAATTGTTGGCCTAAATCGGCAATATCAATTTGTAATTGTCGCAATGTATCACGCAGCAGCTGATCTTTATCAACCCCTGAGCGGGTAAAGTTAATGAGCAACTTTTTATGATAGCGCTGTGTAATTGCATCACTGTTACTGCTGTCGATTTGTTGTAATTGTTGGTAGATCGCTTGCGATAAATTGGCATCCGTCAAAATGCTTTCTACCGATTTCTGACAGCTACTGGCGCTACTACGAATATCGGCATTGGGATGTGTATTGCTATAGAGTTGAGCAACGCTGTAGTGATTTTCAAGCTGAATATAGAAATTATCCAAGTCGGTTAAAAAGGACAGGTCGCTGACATCACTTAAGTTGTTTTCTAAGACAGAGAGTTGCTCTTGGAGCTTTGTTGTCGCTTCTGAGCATCGCAGACTTAAAATGTCTGCGTTTTGACTGTCAAATAAATTGTCTGAGTTGAACGATTGCTTATGATCGCTGTGGTTAATGGATTGACAGCTGCCAAGTAGTAGAAAAGTAAGCAATAGAAAAATAGGCAATAATAGAGAAGGACTCAGTAACACGCGTTTAGATTGCTGCAGCATAAAATTAAATACTCTTAGTTAAACAATTCTGATTAGATGTTCTCAGCTAAATAGGCGCTGAATTCTATCAACTATTGATAATAAAACCCTATCTTTCTCTTATTGATATCGTATCGTAAGCGTGGATGGTTTGCGAGCGCCTCAGCATGTATCGAAAATGCTAAAGATAGTGAGACTCCTATTATTTATGGATAGCAAAATAGAGCGAGGGAGGTTATAAGAAGGTTAAAATATAATCAGCCGCTAGTGGCTTTATCGTATAATAGGGTTTCAGTGTGCAATAAAGTCGTTGGTTCAGTTATTTATATTTATCATTAAGCTTTAGGCTTATTATTGCTTGGCTAAACAATGGTTTTTTTTAGTTATTCTATTGCCGTTGTTTTTTATTGTTGTTTTTATTGTTGTTTTTATTGTTGTATTGATTGTTGTATTGATTGAGTTAGGTCTAACCCCTATGACAGATAAACACAAAGCAGCAAGTCCCGCACTCCCAATGTCTGTTGCCATGAGTGACTTTAAGGGCTTTTTAGCGACGGATTTAGGTCAGACGCTGCTCGCTAGCGAGACCACCGTCATTGACCGTCATTTACCCAAGCTAGTAGGCTGCAACTTACTGCAGTTAAGTATTCAAAAAGCGCAGGCGATATCTCAGCTGGCCTGTGTAGGGCAGTATATTCAATTAGGTTTTGCGCCGAGTCTTGATACCGAGATACGCGATAGTATTTGGGGCGATTATCAGTCCTTTCCTATCGCGACCGATTGCATCGATATTGCCTTGTTGCATCATGTCTTAGAGTTTTCTGCTGATCCTCACCAATTGTTACGTGAAACCGATCGTACCCTAACAGCGGGTGGGCATATGCTCGTGGTGGGGTTTAACCCGCTTAGCGCCTGGCCCTTGTATCAGCGCTATGCGCAATGGGGCAAAGGCTTGGCCATGGGGCTTATGCCAATACGGCAAAATCGATTAACCGATTGGTTGTCGGTATTGAATTACGATGTACTGCATCAGCAGTCCTATTTTTATCGCCCACCGATTAATAATCAGTCGATACTTGAGCGGTTTCAAGGCTTGGAACGCTTCGGTGAGAGTTGTCGCTTACCGCTGGGACTATTTTATGTTGTGATTGCTAAAAAGCGCAGTTATCCGGTTAATTTTATAAAGCAGTATTGGATGAAGCGTATTAAGACGCCGCGGGCTTCAGGCGTTCATCACCGAGAATAATCCTTCATGATCATTAGGGGCGAAAAAACCATTCAGTGCTTGAAATTGCCTCTGTCAGCGACCAGAATAGCTGGCCTTGATAGCGCGTTAGAAAAGCTGTTTAGTGCTATTTAATCAAATTTTTAATTCAGTTATAGGATAAAGAAGCGTGGCAATAGAGTTGTATACCGATGGAGCGTGCAAAGGGAACCCTGGCCCAGGTGGTTGGGGCGTATTAATTCGTATTGACGGTGTTGATGCGCGTCACTGTGGTGGCGAGCGTGAAACTACTAACAACCGCATGGAGCTGCAAGCAGCGATAGAAGGTTTACGCTTACTAGAGGCGACTTCTGAAGTTGTATTGGTTACCGATTCACAGTATGTGCGAAAGGGTATTACTGAGTGGATAGGTAATTGGAAGCGTAACGGTTGGCGAACGGCGGCGAAAAAGCCGGTTAAGAATGCGGATCTTTGGCGTGAGCTTGATGAGCAATCACAGCGTCATACAATTAAGTGGAACTGGGTAAAGGGTCACTCTGGTCATGCAGAGAATGAAATTGCCGATCAGTTAGCGAATGAAGGCTTAGAGAAAATTTAATTAGTATGGATAAGAGAACTCAGTAATGGCGACACGACAAATAGTACTCGATACAGAAACCACGGGTTTAGAGCCATCACAAGGTCATCGAATTATTGAGATTGGCTGTGTTGAATTAGTTAATCGGCGATTAACGGGCAAGCACTATCATCAGTATATTCAGCCTGAGCGAGAGATTGATCAAGGCGCTTTAGAAGTTCACGGCATTAGCAATGAGTTTTTATCGGATAAGCCTTTATTTGCAAATGTGATGGAGGCGTTTTTAGATTTCATTGATGGTGCGGAATTAATTATTCATAACGCGCCGTTTGATATTGGTTTTATTGATCACGAGTTAAAGTTAGCGGGCAGTAAGGTTAAAAAAACCAGTAGTATTTGTGGTGTGATAGACAGTTTAGTTTTAGCGCGGAAAAAGCATCCGGGTCAAAAGAATAATCTTGATGCGCTTTGTAAGCGTTATGCGGTTGATAATGCTAAGCGAGAGTTGCATGGTGCATTATTAGATGCTGAGATTTTAGCTGACGTTTATCTGATGATGACGGGTGGTCAGACTTCTTTGTATTTAGGGGGCGAGGCTGAGTCGGGTTCGGAAAGTGCAAAAGCTCAGACGGGGATTATTCGTTTGGATGGTAGTCAGAATTTGCGAGTGATTGCGGCGAATGCTGATGAGTTGGCGGCCAACACCCAGCTCACCGAATGGTCTGTGCAGAACTTGAATGATCAGCCCATGTTGCCCTATGCCAGCGCTAGCTTCGATAGAGCATTAATAGTCGTTTCCATTCAATATTTACGTCGCCCCATTGATGTATTGTTATCTGTACATGATGTATTGCGAGAGGGCGCTGAAATTGCCATCGCTATGTCGCATAGACTATTTCCCACCAAGGCGATTGTCGCCTTTCAAAGCCTTTCTGTGGATGATCGAATGAATTTGGTGCGCTATTATCTTGAGAAAGCGGGGTTTCGAGAAATAGAACTGCTAGATTGCTCGCCGGCTAAAGCAGATCCCCTTTGGATTGTGACGGGAAAGAAACAGCACTGATAAATAGCCTCAGTAAATACCACCGATTTACAACACCGATAAATAGCACCGATAAACAGCACCGACTTTAGGTATGTCCTTTCAGGACACCCAACTGTTGCCACAACCAGCTTCGAGATTCATTTATGTTAGAGATTGTTCCCCCAGCGCTGCGCGATGTCCGAATTCGTAGTGAACTTGTCGCCGCCAATGGTTTGCAGTTTGAGGTAGATGTATGCGGCTCTGGTCAGCGCCTGGCTTTGTGTTTGCATGGTTTTCCTGAACACAGTTTTTCTTGGCGTTTTCAATTGCCAATGTTGGCAGATCTGGGTTTTAAAGCGTGGGCACCTAACTTGCGAGGCTATGGCAACACGACCCGGCCTGAAGGCATGGCAGCTTATCGAATGGACGAGTTAATTGAAGATGTGGCTGGGCTTATTGAGGCCAGTGGCTGTAAGGAAACTGTGCTCATTGCCCATGATTGGGGAGCCGTCATTGCCTGGCAATTTGCGCTGCGCAAGCGGCTGCCGTTGGCAAAACTGATTATTTGCAACGTACCGCACCCTCAAGCCATGTCAGATGCTTTCGGCTGGGAACAATTGAAGAAGAGTTGGTATGTGCTGTTTTTCCAAATTCCCAGGCTACCGGAGAGGCTTTTAGGCAAAGATGGTGCAGCCGCAATTGGCCAGATGATGCGGGATACGGCGGTAGATAAGAGTAGGTTTCCCGCGGAAGTTGGGGAGGTGTATCGACGTAATGCAGCCGCCCCTGGTGCATTAACTGCAATGCTCAACTACTACCGTGGTTTGTTAAGGCCGGGCAAGAACAACGGCAATGTAAGCCCCAAAACGCCCATCGATACGCCCACGCTGATGGTCTGGGGCGAGGACGATGTGGCATTATCTAAGTCAACTACGCTGACCACGCACAAGTACGTGAATAATTTTACTGTGCGTTATTTAAAGGGTGTATCGCATTGGGTGCAGCAAGAACAACCTGAGGCCGTGAACGAAATGATGTCAGCTTTCCTAACGGATCAGTCAGTCCCCGAGTACTCAAAAAACTAGGCTTGGCGTCTTAAGATGAGGCGGGTAGAACACGCGTTGGAAAACATCAGGACCGGGTAAGGGGGAAGCTATGAGCGCTGCAGAACATGTGACAGATTCACTCAACAAGATTGCCGAACTGGATTTGGATCTCACCCAGACCATTTATCAACAGTACTTTACTCGCTGTCCCGCAGCCAGTGAGTTGATGCACTACTCAGACCCGCATATGCGTGGACGCATGTTGGAGCAAACCTTCGGCCTAATCATGGACCCTTCCCTGCAAGGCGAAGATCAATATTTTCGCTGGGAGGTGGGTAATCATTTGATGGGCTACGGCGTGAGCAAGGACATGTACGCAGATTATTTGGAGTCCATTCGTGATTGTGTGAAAGGTGCTTTGAGAGAAGCATGGCAGCCGCAGCATGAAAGTGGCTGGCAGCTGCGGATTCAGTCTTTGCTCGATGAGCTGGCGCTTCTTAACTGAGGGGCAAGATTCAAGATCGGGTTCAAGGCGCTAGATTGAAGATCTTGAGAATTAGAGCGCTGTGGCGGCTTAAAAGTGCCTATTACGAGCGGCGCTAAAGA
>ENA-OQVM01002819-OQVM01002819.1-marine-metagenome-genome-assembly--contig:-NODE-2819-length-19604-cov-52.296922_pt1 | contig 19604 bp, 19 predicted proteins | sample MGYA00237776_ERZ505498 | MGnify/ENA primary metagenome ERZ505498 (study PRJEB26159, sample SAMN06265151) | marine metagenome | isolation source: Helgoland LTER site | place: Germany:Helgoland, sampling... | reverse complement strand
ATTAAGAATCCACTCACCCGAGCCGTCATGGCATTTAGCCAGCTTGTTTTAAACGGAGTTTGATGGATAGATTCATGCAAAAGTGTAAAAAGAAAGACTATCAAAATTCCTTGCGGCACCAATAGCAACTGCCAGCCTGGCAAATCCAAATAGATAGCAAGGCCGAACAGAATGATTAGCGACCAATGAACCGCCAGGTGTGCCACTCCGTGCCTATCAGTACGTTCTACAAGGCTTGCACGAATTTCACTTGAAAGATTACTGAGAAACTTTTGATGATTTACCGTTTTCATTCTACCAGCACTGCCATTTATTGGGGTATTCATCCCAGAGCCAAACCTTATCGACCTTCTTTGACCACTCAGGATCATTCTCTAGAAACCACTTACAGAAGACCTCAAACTTCTTACCAGCGTCTTGTTCTCCGAACTCCTGTCGGATTGAGCTTATGAACTGGTCGAATGAGGCCATGGGTTGCTCCAAAGGTGAGACTTCATTGAGCCGTAGATAGTCTTGAGCGTCAAGGTTGGTTGGGACTACGAAGCTAAAATTCATCCACTGACCAAGCGATCACCATAGCAATAGTAATTGCTTTGATTATCTCAATGGTTAGTCTTGTGGTGAGATATGAGGGTAAAATATTTAATGACCGAAGATGAAAAGCAGACTTTAAGAAATTCATTCGCTGGTAAGAAGGTTTCGCAGATGTCTCCAGCCGAGCGAGAAGTATATGACGAAGATTTTCAGTATGGCTTTGGTAATCCCCCGATAGAAAATAGAGGAACCTCTAAAGCAAAGCTGCCCAAAATATTGCCAACATCCACCCTTAAGGTTCTTCAACGGATGGGTTTAGCTCAAAAGAAATAAGGCTAACTCGCACCTCGGTTGTTTGTGATTGTTAACCCCCTGCCTCCCGCAAAAACTTTGGTTCCAACGGGAAACTTTTTGGGATTTAGGTCTGTATTATATTATGTGGGGGGTTGGTCAGAGCTAAGACGAATTCGTCCGAGGTTAACTCTGCAATTTTGCATGATAATAAATCTAACAAAGAAGCGGCAGGGCAAACTAATTTTTTGTCTTGGGAATTTAGGGCCTAGCTGGCGGTTCATCTAGGTAGTTAACTGTATTGGATGTTGGTTGCGAACAGGAGCTTTCGGAAATCTTCTAGCGGGTCATTAGACACAGGACTAACGAACGGCGTTGTTGCTTTGAATATATTTATTGGTATTCTTTGTCTCAAATCAAAAGGTATTACTATGCTTCGACGTGCCCTATTAGCTTTGACGCTCTTAGCTACATCAACCCAATCTCAAGCCGTGGAGACAGCACGCTATAAAGCCGTGTTAGAAGTAGTAGAAGAAGTAGCATTGTGCGGCACTTTGTTCATGTGGGTTGGAAGTGCGTCAGACACTGACATTGGGATAGATTTACAACGAGAATTAGACACTATTTTTTATTCGTATGAGAATAGAGAAACTAGAATGATGACGTATTTAACACGCGGAAATTCTCTACTTTTTGAGGTCGGTTACGGTGAGCTGAATGAAGATGAACAATATTCCATCCAAAATAAAATATTTTTCTCTGGCGCGAGGTTAGCAGAAGAGTGGCGCGCTAAGGTTGCCGCATTTGGGTTATCCACTTTGGACGATGCCTATCGCGATTGTGTTCGAGTGCATAATTTAGACAATTGATTGATGTGTCTGTAGTTCGCTTTTTTCAAAATCGGTATCGTTAGAGCAGGGCATGCTGGCCATTAAACTGCTAAGAGGCGAACCCTCAAAGGCTAATGGTTTTATGCCGTTGCCTTTAAATAACAGACTATTGACGTTTAAGTGGTCAACTTATGAGAGCAGCTATCTATTTAATGTTAATCCACTGCGCAAACTAAATGTTTGTCTTGGATTCATATGTGGAAACCGCCTGTACCGAAATCGTTCTCCCATGAATCCTAGGGTCCCATCAGCCTTATGAAGAGCATCGTACAAGCCCTTAAGCTGATCTCTTGATGATGTTGCTAACAGTTGTGGGATACCATTGACCGCCTCTTGAGGTGAGTACACCAGACTTGTTCAAAGTGTCTGCTATCTGTTGCAGCGTGAGGCCAGCTTTCTTGAGTGGTACGATGGTATCCATAACCTTGGCAGCGTGATCGTCAGCTAACTTACGAGCAGCAGCGTTAGCTCGGTCTATATTGCCCCTGTTGCCACCTAGCTTACCAGTGCCTTTAAGCGGGGCTAACGCTTGCTTAGTACGGAGAGAAATAAACTCACGCTCCTGTTCTGCTAATGCAGCATAGATGTGCAACTGGAATTTATCAGCGTTGGGCATGGTCGCTACAGTTAGATTGAGTTTCTTACGCTCCATTATGGCAGACACGAAGGATACCTTACGTGAAAGCCTGTCGAGCTTAGCCACCAATAGAGTAGCCCCAGTCCTCTCAGCCAATTCGATTGCTTTCTGGAGTTCTGGTCTATCGTCATCTTTGCCTGACTTAATGTCAGTGAACTCAGCTATCACTTCCCAAGGTGTCTCAGCATAGGTGGACAGATAAAGATCAATGTCACGTTCTTGAGCAGATAAGCCTAAGCCACTGTCGCCCTGCTTTCGGGTAGAAACGCGGAAGTATTTTATGAACTGTTTCATTGCGATTCCTCTGTTGGAACCAATATATATCGCTATTTATAAATATACAATGTTGGACTCGTATTATATATAATTAACTTAAACAGTCAAAACTAATCTATGTCGAGTGTATTTAGGGTTATGATATGCAGTAAAAATATGGTTTAATGGCGTTAAATCAGAGCGTTTAAGGGTATCAGTGGTAGATAATAAATTATGCACCAGTATCAACTACAGGTCACTTTTTGGTGCATACTTCAGTGCGTGCTTCTGGTTGCCCCTCCGAGGGAATTAAGCACCCCACCAGTGGAAAATGAGGGTCTCCCCGCTGTGGGAATACGAGAGGTAATCTGAGACGGTTGTTATTGGCTATACATACTTCTCATCTCATATATTGTTCCCTTGGCAATACGGGTCGTGTGAATGATAGATATGGAAAGTAATGCACTAACCATTGAGCAGCAGGACTGGATGCGGTTCCTGACATCTGATGGCCTTGCTGAGAAAGCTGGTTGCACATCTAACGACTTCGCCAAGATGGTCGTCAAAGAACTCGCTGATAACGCTGCTGATATGGGTGGCTTTGGCTTTAATATTGATGAGGAACAACAAACGATCACCATGTGGAATGGTGGCGATGGACTATCTGAAGAGCAAGTTCACACGTTATTCAACATCAAGCGCCCTCTGACATCAACGAAGCACTGGCGTCGGGGCAGCCGTGGTGCCTTGGGCAATGGCTTACGTGCTGCTCTTGCTGGCTGTCGTATCTGTCGTATCGCCCTAACCGTTATTTCACAGGGTAAACAGCACGAGATCGAACTTCAGGATAATGGCGATGTGGTAATAAATTCAACTGATGCTGCTGATGCTGAACACGCCACGGTAATCATCTTGGGCTTTCCCGAGGGTAAACCAGTACACCCCTACAAATATGAGCCTTACATGGTTGTACAAGAGATCACACAGGACAAGACTGTCGTTGCTGGTAAATCCATGATCTCTTGGTTCAAGGCTGAGGACATCAACATCATGGTACAAAGCCTGAATGATACGTCTCTAGGAGCGTTTATAGCGCACTTCAACGTCGCTGGTGACCTTGGTGATGTGGACATGTCCCAACGTGTACAGGACGTGCCTACAGAGGCTCTCATGGCCCTCCTAAGGACTAATGAACGCAAGACCAAGATCAATTCAATCGGTAAGAATACTTTTGATGGTGACTACAAGAAGATTGAAGGCATTTACCGTGATGGAGATGCTGAGTTGCCATTCATTATTGAGGCTTGGGCAACTGCTGAAGATGCTGAGAGGGATGAAGGCGACCATAACATATATGTCATCACCAACCGAACTTTAACTCTTGGTAAGGCCAACCTTCAAGTGAACTCTGGTCGTATCAAAATTATCTCTGGTGGCTGGAATTATACGCACCAAAAACAGATCAACCGCAAGAAATCCTACAACGTAACTCTGTCAGTCTCGTCGCCATTCATTCCGATCATATCGTCAGGTAAAATGCCAAATCTGTTGCATGGTACATACGGCGACGAGATCATCGATGCAGTTCAAACGACTATGAAAGCTGCTGGCAAGGCCAAAAGTACGACAAAGGCTTCTCTCAACCTCATCGATGCAGCTGATTTATGCATGGAGGACGCCTATAATAAGGTGTCAAACTTCGGTCAATACTGGGCCAATGCTCGACAGTTGATGTATGCTGCTAGACCAACACTGCTGAGATTGACTGGCAAAACATCCTTTGTTGACAGCTACTTTACCCAGACGCTCTTGCCACAGTTCCTGCAAAACAACCGTGCGTTGACTGACACTTGGAAAGTTGCATATGACAAGCGTGGCGCGGTTATCCAGCCTCACACAGGCCAATCTGTAGGGCTTGGCACAATCGACATTGATCGAATGACATCCCAAGTGAAGCTGGCTCCAATGTCAAAGCTGGCATCGTTTAATTACAGCAATGCGTCACCAGAGATGCGTTTTGGTGGTGTTCTGTTCGTCGAGAAGGAGGGTTTCAATCAGGCGATCATCGAAAGTGGCCTGTTAGACCGTTATGATATCGCTCTCGCGTCCACCAAGGGGAATAGTGTCGTCGCTCTACGAGTGTTGCTGGATGAGATGGTCACACGGAATCCTGACTTTAAGGTTTTCACTATGACTGACTTCGACATTTCTGGTGCGTCTATCCGAACAACTCTTACGAAGGATAACGAGCTTCGCTATGTGTTCGACAATGACATCCAGACCATCCCTATATGTGTCTCATGGGAGCAAGCCAAGCATTTGCATGAGCGTGGATTATCGGAGCCAGTCAAACTTGATCCGAAGATGGACAAAAGGAAGAAGTTCAATTTCTTGATGGGTTATAATGGCGTAGAACGTGCCGCTGCTCAGTTCTTGCTGTTCGATCAACGACGTGTAGAGATTAACGCCCTGACAACAGGAGAGATACTGGGGCTGATCGAAGATGCGTTCAGTACACACGCAACAAAGGTTTTCCCTGATCGGGAACATTTGGAAGGAGCATGGAAGGAGCAACTCTTGGCAGCACAGCTTGAGGTGGCTGAAGCGTCTCTACGGGAGGAACTTTCGACTGTGCCTATGCCCGCTGATCTCGGTGATGATGTAGAGGCTATCCTGCAAGCTGACCCTAGCAAGTCTTGGGATGAGGCAGTCAGGGAAGTCGCTGCACACGTCAATTTGTGAAAGTCAGTTCACTAGTGAAGAGCGTTTCACACAACGTGGACTCATACGATCAACTATAAATTAAAGCCCAAGAAGCAGCCAAGGGCTAAACTCCTGATAATGCTTCGTAACCCAGTAGGTCACACCACTAGCATTATCCCTTCGCCACAACGACAATCATAGCATTGGGGTTGTTAACTATTGTTATTCAATGGGATGAGAGTTTTGTAGGCTGGAAGTAAGTTGCGAAAACTAAATACTCAGAAGCCATCACCCATCAGAGATTATCAAAAACCGTTCCCTATATGCGAAGCCCGTAGGGCGTAGCCTTAAGTTATAGCATTAGTTCCTACTACAGCTATCAATACCACTAGTTATTACTAGCTTAAGTAAATACCCTTAAGTTCCTTATCAGTAGGTAATAGTTCTTTAGAAATACCATCAGCTACAGTGACACTGAGGGGAACCAATACCTCAAGTCCACTTAGTTGCTTACAGTAGTCCCTTACTACCTGTCGAAAGATATTAGCTGCTTCTTTAGCATCACTTACTTTAACCATCAGGCAATCATGCACAGGATAAGCTGGGATACCCAACTCAACTAATTGCTCCAATGCCTTAAGCATAATCTCAGATTCATGGTAACTTAAGAACCCAGCCCCGTTAAGGTAACCTACGACATTACCTTTTCTGTCATATCTGGGTTCAAGCTCTTCAAAGGCTGGAATTGTCGTTATCAGTCGGTCTCTGAAATGTTTCCAACCAATGTCTGTTAGTCCATAGTCCTTCGCCAAATCATCAGTGGCTTTAGCCTTTAACGGTATTCCGCTACCAATGAGAGCCATAACCACTTTCTTGGCTACACTGCGGTTACGCTTCATCGTGTCTATGGTATCTATGGTGTCGTCTAAGACAGCCCAGCCAATACCTGTAGGAGCTAGGTGGGATAGTTCAGCATAGACATCATCCCACTGATCTGATGCCTTTAGCCCACCAAGTTTATAGCCCAATAAGCTACTGAATAAGGTTGGTTGAGATGCTCTTATGTCGATCTCACAGATAGCTTCATCATCTATTGCACAGTGTATCCGATGTTCCTTCTGGTCTAAGCTAGTCCAAGCACCGTAAATCCTGCCTCCAGCATCAAATCTGCCATCATGGAATACACGGGTAGCAGAGGCCGCTGCGTGTCCGTTGGGAAATACTAATGGATGTTTTAGCCAGAACTCATTTAGGCTCTGTATGCGGCTCTCAGAGGCTCTCAGTGCATCCCGATCAAGGGCGTTGGCTGCTTTGTCGTTCAGAAACCCTTTAAGTAGCTTTTGAGACTTTCGCCAATCTCTTTGCGGGCGTGTCTCCAGCTTATTTACTTTGACAGATGGACGACCAACTTCGATAAATCGAGCCGAAGCAAGATCGCTTGGTAATCTTGTCAGATCTACCTCATACATCGACATTATTGGATCAGTACGCCACTTGTCCTTCTTATCTTTATGCAAGCCGCTATCGCCTGATCCTTCAATAAAGCTGGCTCCAAATTGAATGATAAGATCATCAATAACCTTCTTCGCTACATCCCTGCCAACCAGAGGGTAACGAGACCATGCAGACGCTTTACGTTGGATGCCTAGGTAAGTAGGCTGTTCAGACCGAGATGAGCCTTCGACAGTCTGCGTTGCCTTTAACATAGATGCGACAACAACTGCATATTTGGCAGCTTTTGGGCCAGTGCTGGGGTAACCTAGTTCCGATATTAGATCATTTACGATCAACTCAGCAGTTTTGTTGAACGGTAGCCATACAGGTCGAACAACCGTCAGACGGTATGTAGACTTATCTGGCGAAGGCATACATCAGTCCTTGTTTTGATTTCTTGACTGAGTGTGTGATGCGCCTTCACGGATGGCAAGTGGTTGTGATTCAGAATAAATATTTGCCAAAGCCGTTCTTGAACCAAAAGTTGCAATTATGTTGTTATCACGACAGTAGCTTAAGAGTTGTTATCCTTAGAGTTTCACTATCATAGTGATTAGCGCTCTCTTTCGGTGTTTATCGAACTGTTTGCCATGCCTGAATCAAGGCATGGCGTTAGTCTTAATTTTTGTTATTGCTTTATTTTCACAATAATTTGAGGCTGCCACAATTAATTTGCGGGCGTAAAGTCATAGACCGACCCACCACCTTGAAGTGAGTGTCGGGTCACGCCTTTCCACTGCGATCCAGTGTAAGCTGCCCATTTCCCAGTTCCTCCAACTAGGGTCAGAAGAACGCCGTCAGCGCCAAATGTACCAGTATTAATATGTACATCACCGGTTTCGTCTACCACTGTGCAGGTAACAGTTCCGCCCATGGGGGCCTCCTGTCCTGTAGCAAATGAAATAGTTTGAGTGCAGGAGGCGTTAGTAGCGGCGTCAAAGCCTTCCGGTGGATTATCCCAAATCCAAACATCTTTTGTACTATTCTGAACAATAGTTCCCGTTTTGCCTTCAAAAACTTTGCTATCTACAGTTATGCCAGTTCCATGCCCGCCTAATCCAGAATGACCACCAGCAAAAGCTATGGCGGGAAGTAGTAAAATGGTTGCCGTCAAAATGATGTTTTTCATGATGTCTATCCTTGCTTGAGACTGTTCGGTCAGATCTTTATCCAACTAAAGAAAGTGTCTCACTTACCAAAAATATTACCACTTTATACCTTAAACTGCTCTTGTATTTAGATTGGTAAAAGGGGATTTTTTTAACTTGGACACTTGGCAATTGTTTGAAAGGCAAAAATGAACCAACTATAAGATAAGAAAGGCTCTCCTAGATTAACTTACTTAAGTTTCCCCTCTCCCATTACTCGAGGAAATAGAGATTTGTCGTACCCACATACGCATCTCACCCACGATCACGCCACAAACACAGAGTTATTATCCCAAGTCAGCAAGGGTATTAGTCTTAAGGCGCTGGGCTTGATAGAATTCCTCGGTTAACCTTAAAACAGCATAAACTGGAGTCATCGATTGTTAGGAACGATGCGGCAACATAAAAAAATCATAATCATTGTATGTTCCTTACTCTTAATGACTGTGTTGGGAGGTTCAATTTATGTTCTGGCACCCATATATTTTGTAGCTCAACAGGCCGAACGTGATAATTCTACAAAATGTAAATCCTACCGAGCATTAGAAAGTATTGCCTTCGCTATGTACCGAGAAGACCCTAACGGTGTTGAATGGCTATCAAAGGCAAGAGAAGCAGAAACTAGACGCAAACAGCACAAATGCTCACAGCTTGTCTTGGCTGAATAGGAAATATGCTGGGATAGATAAAAAACGATGAATTTAGCTGGGATATAAAAGGATGAGGGGAAAAAATGTGAACATGCTACTAAAAACATCTATCTATCACTTTATCATTGCAGCACTGACGATATTCTTTCTCTCAACGAGCAACGCAATGGCATATGAAGAACCTGAATATAAACTAATCAAATCTACAGATGTTTATGAAATACGCCAGTATCAAGATCGGCTTGCAGTGGAAACCACCCAGTCGCAAAGCCAAAATGGCGCGTTTAGAAGGCTATTCAACTATATCTCCGGTTCTAACGAAAGTTCGTCAAAGATTGCTATGACTGTTCCCGTGATACAGTCAAAAGATAGTAATGGCGCATCTATGATTTTTTTCTTACCCAAAAGTTTCACCAAACAATCAGCCCCGTTGCCGGATGGGGACGATGTAAAACTAATTACCGTCAAGGGTGGTTTTTACGCAGTCACCAAATATTCCGGGCGCTCCACCGATCAAAACTTTATCAAACACTCGGCCCTTCTTTTTGAAGCCCTGAGGACAGATAATATTCTCACAATTGGTGATCCGATGATGGCCACCTATAACGGCCCGTTCACATTACCATTTATGAGACGAAACGAAGCCATGTATCGTGTGAACTGGAAATAAAGCGGCGTACCAGCAATAATTTTTAAGCCACAACGTCAAAAATCGGTACACAAAATAGGTACATATTCGGTACACAAAAATATAAGAACCCTACCCTTAAACGCTGTATTTAAACAATAAATATAAACAAAGCGATCCCTACCGCCGGAGCCAAAATTATCAAGTAAATCAGATATTTACGAGACACCTCGGCGAGGTGTCTCAGGGGGTGTTTGGCGATAGTAAGCAGTTTGAAGCTGTTTTCTCGGACCTTCCCGTGCCCCAGACACGTATTCGGCGCTGTCGACAAATGGGGGCATGGAGCAGAAATTTGCCAAAAAGTGAGCAGCGAGTTGGCAATGTCAGATAGAACAAAGAAATTTTCAGAGGAACTGGATGAGCTTATCAGAGAGGGTGAGTTCTTGGCTATGGCAATCGAATACGACTGTAAACCAGAGCAGTTTCGTCGGTGTTACATCAAGGTATTTAAAGATGATGACGAGAAACTAGAAGCCTTTATCAAGAAGCTTCCCAGTTTCGGCTCAGACTATCAAAAATGGTATTCGAAAGCTCAAGCACTAGTAAAACAGGTTCTTCCAGATCGACTGGCGGACCTGACGTCTCACTACGAATTTCCCAGAGTTCGCAAGGTCACTGATTTTCAGAACTATATGATACGCGACTACCTTAAAGGGTTGATGGTAACACGCTACAGTGGCTCTGAGGTTGTCGCAGACGGCTCGGCTGTCTTGGCCCCCTAAAACTGTGCCAGTATTTCTTGAGCAAGGGAGTTGGGAAAAATGGCACGGAAGCGGTATTCGGATGAGGATGCGCTGAAGATATTGCTAATCTGGTCGCTATGGTTGACGCAAACGGACCTGCGCCCAAAAAACGCGGCCCTTATAAGCCACGCAAGAAAGATATTTCAAACTGAGAAACTACCCACGGGCGCCATCACTTGCGTGTATTCAAAATTGATTGTATTCTTACAATGATATAGGTCTTCTAAAGGGTCGATTTAAGGATAAGTATGTTAAAAAACGTTCCTTTAAGCATTTTCCTCTTAGTATACATTGGCTTTTCCCTCATATTTCACCAAGCTCCACTAGTAAGCTGGCTCAATAGGTTTACTGATTTTTCCACAATCTCGGGTTTGTCTGCCTTACTTTTTATCGAATTGCTCAGCTTTTTACTCTGGGTTTTACTCTTAACTCCTTTCTTTATTATTTCCATTAAACTGGGGAAATTGATTGCTGTTATTTTATTGATACTGAATGCCACTGCATTGTTTTGGATGACAAGTCTTGGTGTTGTCATGACCAAGGCCGTTATCGCCAGCCTATTTTTTACCGATTACTCGGAAGCTTCAGGTTTTCTGAACGATGACTATATGCTGCATCTGGTTCTTTTGGGCATTTTACCTTCTATCGTGGTTGTTCTGGTGCCCATTGCACCTGTCAAGAGACGTGTCTTGTGCCTCTATCCTATTTTGTCAGTCGCACTCATCTTCACGGCGACAAGTCTCGCCCCAAATTTGACTAGTTGGGTCAATGCAAATGGAGCTCAACTGGGCAGTCGGTTATTGCCATGGTCGTATATTGGCAAAACCATAAACTACGTAAGAGATTTGAGAAGTGGATACTATGGTCGGTATTTTGGCGAGTTTGCTCAATTGCCAGATGGCGTCATCGCCGATGATACGCCGGGGTTGGTTGTCCTGGTTATAGGGGAATCCTCGCGGGGCGCCAGTTACAGCTATTATGGATATGAGCGCGCAGTAAACACAGCAACGCAAAACATGGGCTACGTCGCTTTGCCAATTAGCACAGCCTGCGCCACCAGCACTATGATTACAACCGGCTGCATTCTTTCGCCCCACGGTCGAGACGACTGGGAAAAAGAGCCAGTGGAACCTTTGCCCTCATATTTGCATCGTTTAGGTATAAAGACCTTTGTACGAACCAATAATACGGAAATGCCGCGACTGAAGGTTGGAGATTACAAGACGACAGAAGAGCTGGCAGAGCTGTGCGAAACGGATTATTGCAAAGCCTATAACGCAAGAAGCTGTGAGAACCAGCTTTGCCAGGAAAGCTATTTTGATAACATGTTACTGGCAAACATGGATCCCATTTTAGACTTGGCGCAGCAAGAAAAAGTCTTTTTGTTGCTGCATTTGCGCGGAAGTCATGGCCCAAATTATGCAGACAGATCACCAAAAGAGTTTCGTCCTTTCACGCCAGCATGTGATGATCATGTAACAAAATGCAGCCTTGAAACGCTGGCAAATAGCTACGACAATTCGACGGCCTTCACTGATCAAATTTTAGCAAATCTGGCCAAGGCAATCGCCCAAAGGCAAAATTTAAATGCAGCCGTTCTTTACCTATCAGATCATGGACAGTCCTTGGGAGAAGACGGCCTTTACATGCACGGTTTGCCCATCGATGAAGCTCCAATTGAGCAATTGGAAATTCCGTTTCTGCTCTGGACATCCGAAACGCTCAAAAAGACCTATGACATCTCTCAGGTTGTAAATACGAATGTGGCCGCACAGGATGCCATCTTCCATTCGGTCCTTGGCCTATTGAATGTCATAGATGGCCCCTATGACCCGCAGCGCGATATCTTCCAGGTGCGGTAGACTGTCTTAGCCCCTCTGACCTGCCCAACCAAACATGGTCGATGGACTTCATGGCCGATCGTTTTGTAATCCCGCCAAAAAACCATTGGGGTTGAGCGTGGAATTTTGTAGCCTCTTATTTGACCCGCGTGCGCGCGGCCATCAGAAATGGGCGTCGGCAGGGCCAGATAAAACAAGTGCTGCCGTTGTATTTAGGCAAGCTCAGGTTAAAATTTGGAGAAGGAAATGTATAAATCTATTTACTGTATTTTACTGACATCAGGGCTCCTAAGTGCCTGCATGCAGCAAGTTGGAAGCTATAAGTCGGCTGAAGATTCTGGGCTCGTCAGTGTCCGACCATACCCACAACCCAATGGTGTTTGCCAAATTTTGGGTGAAAGCCCTGCAACAGTGGACTATTTGGATCATTCAGCTATTTTGATAGGCTGTCCTGATCACGACCTCGGTGCGATTGAGGATCGCAAGAACGAAGGGGCAAAGATTGTTGGCAGGGTCAATAGCTGGACGCTTCTTCAAATGCCAGAACAGCAAAACTAATCAGAGACTGAGAACTGTTATACTGGAAAATTGAAGCCATTTCCGGTCAGCAAAGCAACATGCGCCCTCGTTCTCACGCAAATTAATACACCCCAGGCACGAAACAACTACGCGGTGGAAATTGGGGGCTGAACTAGGCTGAGTATGGCAATTCTCCGCCACCGTCGCTATTCATAGGTCTTCACAAAGAACTCTCCATTATGCGTGGAAACCCACTTTCCGGACTGGGCGGCGGCGTTGCGGATTGCGTGCAAGTCATTAACGTGTTGGCCTGTACGAATAAGGTCAGCTTCGGCTGCGGAAGTATCAGTGCGCTTTAGATAAGCGGTGAGGTGTTTGAGTAATAGGACTGAGTCCATTTGGCTCTGCGCTTCTTGTGCGTATTCATCAAAGACCAGTGAGAGCGGCACAGCGATCTGGGCATTCGTTTGTGTGGTTTCAATGATTTCAAACTGACCAGGGGCGACAAACGTACCTGCGGTAACATCTCTTGCCCCTTGTGCCAGGGACTTTTGGATTTCTTCTACTGCGCGCTCTGTAAGCTCATGTGCAAAATGGGCGTTGGCGAGCCCAAGATCCAGATTTGCAGTCAACTCATAGGCGTTGTCAGACAGGCGGGTGCGTACCCACCCGTAATCACGCAACGTAACCGCCGCCCGCCAGATGCCCGCGCGTGAGACGCCGGGCAATCGATCGCAAAGGGCGTTTAGGTTGATGGGCCCATGCGCGCCGATGGTGTCCATCACCAGCAAAACCCGATAGCTTGGAGCCTTCATAAGATCAGAAAGGGGTTTGGGCTGTCGGATGATCTATCCCTACTCATGGATACGCAAGGAAAAGGCCCCGAGGCAACGAAGCCCCAGCCAATAAGGCAGGGGCTTTTTTGCTTATTGAGCCAAGCGGCGATTCCTCTCAGCAATGCAAAAGGTCAGAACGGCCGCTCCTGTCAGGGCGGTCAATAGAGCCATCTTAAGCATTTAGTGTTGCTTCGTCTGCTCCGTCGGCTTGAAGCATGTATTGGCCAAGAAGCTGACCTTCTTTGTGTTTGAGGCTGAAACGCGCAGAAGCTCCGTAGCTTGAAAAATCCCCATCAGACAGTTCAGGGAAGAGCTCAAGGATTTCGTTGCGCGTCGGTTCATCCAGTGCTTTCCAGCCCTGCTCGCCGGGCTGAAAGCTCTCGGATGGCGCGCCTTCTGCGTAGATGATTTCATGGATATCAAAAAGCAAGTGGAAGTATTCCACCTCGCCGCCTTCAACCCGAATGATGCTATGGTCATTCACAAGGGATTTGGCTGTGGCCAACACCTCATGCTCACCGAAAAGCAATTCTGCCTGCCAGCCTTGCAGCAGCATCCGGTGCTGTGGGCTGACGCGCAGGTCGCGGTCATTCCCGAGCGCGCCCTTGCGGATCAGGATCGGCGCCATGTTGCCCGTAGCTGGCCGCTTGGACGAGCCAATCCAGCGGATCGGCTGATATCCGTGGTCCATCGTCAGCACCATGTCGCCCTGGGTCAGTTCCTCGATAGGGCGCTCGCCAGTTTGGGTTTTGATGAAAGTGCCGCGCGTGAAGCAAACGTTAAGTGAGCCATTTGGATTGAAACCGCCAACTGGGGAATAAACGACACCATCCCTCAATGGGTCAGAAAAAACCCAGAAGCCTGCAGTGGACCTGATCGGACCAGTTTCGTTTGTTCCATCATTTGTTACAATATGAGAGCCATACACAGTGTTTCCGTCTGACCCGAGGAACTCAAACATTGTTCCCGTGCTTACATTCCAGCCGTTTACATTCATTCCAAAAAGTGTTGTTTGGCCAATAGCTTGAGTGCCGGCATCCGCGTCTCCGGTTGGGTCGGAAGTGTGTCCTTGCTGATTGGTCCGACCAACACCAAACATATCATCTAGAATATTATCGTGGGCACCGTTATTATCTGTGTAATTCAGCCTTTCTTCGAGCGTGACGCCGCTCGTATAGGTGAACGTAGGAGCGGAGGTCCAGGTGCCCCCAAGACTGTAGACTGTTACTGTTGGCATTTTTATTTATCCTCTTATATACAGCTCTGTTAGCAATTCGTACACTTGACTCGTTTCACTCCATGATTAGTGGGCTGTAAATATGATATGTACGCGCTTGGCAATTTTCTCATTTCGCCTATCGAAACATAAAGTGATAAAATACGTTCCAGTCTCGCTCAACCACCCATTCCCCTGTTTGGCGCTTTGTGTCGCGTAACGCCTGCATGGACAGCCATATGTGGCCTGATGGTTAAACCACCACAACCTCCCTGCCCCATTACGCGCAGCCTTGGTGCGGATTTCCAGGCAGGGCCGCATCCGTGAACAGCTTGTTCCGATAAGACGCACCGTAGGGGATGGATGTGCCTGGGCGGGCGCATCTATGCGGCAGTGTGATCACTGAAGCACCAAAGCATTCGTATTGAAGTCATTGCAGCCAAGGTGATAGGAGGTCGACTCTATCAACCTGAACCCGACGGAGCGCTTGTGACGACACCCAATGAAAATGACATCATCGATCTTTTCGTGATCGGCGGCGGCATCAACGGCTGCGGTATTGCGCGCGATGCGGCGGGGCGCGGTTTGCGTGTTGAGCTTGCAGAAATGAACGACTTGGCCGCGGCAACCTCATCGGCTTCAACCAAACTGTTTCACGGTGGCCTGCGTTATCTTGAATATTGGGAACTGCGGCTGGTGCGCGAGGCGCTGGTGGAGCGTGAAACCCTGCTCAAAGCCATGCCCCATATTTCCTGGCCCATGCGTTTTGTGCTCCCCTATCACAAAGACATGCGATTTGAGAGCAACACACCGACGTCAAAACTTCTCAACGCCCTCATGCCCTGGATGAAAGGGCGTCGCCCGGCTTGGCTCATTCGCCTCGGCCTGTTTCTATACGACAGGCTTGGCGGAAGAAAAATATTGCCGCCAACACGGGCGATTGATTTGCGCCATGGTCCAGAAGGCGCGCCTTTGAAAGACCGTTTTGCAAAAGCTTATGAATATTCTGATTGCTGGGTCGAGGACAGCCGTTTGGTTGTATTAAATGCCCGCGATGCAGCAGAGCGCGGCGCGCGCATCACCACCCGAACCAAAGTCACGATGGCCCAAGTGATAGACGGCATCTGGCATGTCACACTGCAAGACCAAAACAGCAGCGCGCGCCGGATTGTGCGGGCGCAGGTTTTGGTCAACGCCGGAGGGCCCTGGGTTGAAAACATCATTCGCAACACCACCGGCCTTAACACCAAAGAAGGGGTGCGCCTGGTGCGGGGCAGTCACATCATAACCCGCAAGCTTTACGATCATGACAAATGCTATTTTTTCCAAGGGGAAGATGGTCGCATCATTTTCACAATTCCCTATGAAACTGATTTCACTTTGATTGGCACAACGGATATTGACCATCAAGATCTTGCGGAAAAACCGGTCTGTAGCCCCGAAGAGCAAGACTATTTACTGCAACTTGCCTCAACCTATCTCAAAACATCCGTCACCGCTGACGACGTGGTGGCCACCTACTCCGGCGTGCGACCGCTCTACAACGATGCGGCCAGCTCCGCGACGGCCGCCACACGAGACTATGTATTAAAACTCGACAAAACTGCCGGAGCGCCAATGTTAAACGTCTTTGGCGGGAAAATTACGACCTATCGCAAACTGGCAGAACAGGCCTTGCAGCAGATTTCGGACGACACCCCGCAGATGGGGCAAGCTTGGACCGCAGGGGTCGCTCTGCCCGGCGGCGATTTTCCAGTGGGCGGGGTGGATGATCTCATCCAACAGCTGATCAAAAAATTCCCCTTTTTGACGCCGCCTTGGGCGAGAAGATTGGTCAAAGCCTATGGGAACGAGGCTTTTGATGTCTTGGGCGCAGCCACAGTTTCCACAGACTTGGGGGAAGATTTTGGGGCCAGTTTGACGGCGCGCGAAGTTGCTTGGTTGATGGACAAAGAATTTGCACAGACCGCCGAAGACGTGATCTGGCGCCGCAGTAAACTAGGGCTGCGGCTCACCGATGCACAGATTGAGAGGTTGCAGAACTGGATGCAGCACCGATTGGGCGCGCGCGGGACCTAGCAGCCAAGTTTGCGCGGCCAATCGCAGGGCCCGCAAGCCCCCCCTGCAAACACATACACTTTTGGTTTTATGTGCAAAAGCAATCCATTGTTCGCGCAGTGGCTGAGCACGGCCCTTGTGTTTTGTGAGGTGATATATCATTTTAGATCTATGATTAAGACTCAACTCATTTCACTGCTTATGTTCCTATGCAGCTGGACCTATATCGCGGCCGATCAGGTTGATTTTTCTGACGGCTGGCGTGAACAGCGTTTTTCATTATTTTCTAGCAACGAATTTGAACCAAGCGGCGAAACCCTGGGGATCGGTTCGGATGGGACCGTCTCAATGTTCTGGAGCCGCCTACCAGCCAGGCTCTGGGGCAGCAATCAGGCGCGTTGGGATTGGGAGGTCACCTCATCCGTGCCGCCCACAGACCTGACACTCAAAGGCGGTGATGATCGAAATTTGTCAGTTTATTTTGTGTTCATGCCGGAGACCTCAATACCAGCGGCAAATGCAAAACTCACAGATCTACTTGGCGATGACAGCGCCCGCATATTGATGTATGTTTGGGGGGGCAATCACATGCGCGGAGACATATTGCCAACGCCCTATCTAAATGAGCTCGGCAGAACCCTCATTTTGCGACCGGCCAGCACCGGGCAGGCAAGCGAACGGGTCAACCTAAGAGCCGATTTCCAACGCGCCTTTGGCACAGAGCCCACAGGTCTCGTCGGCATTGCCATTTCAGCCGACAGTGATGACACCGATACACAGATCAGGGCACGCGTCTCCAATCTGCGTGTCGAAACAGCGCGTTGAACCTACCTATCCCACCGCGCGGCGTGCAAGCTCCGGTGACATAGGCGGGCGATCCCATGGGCAGAGATTAGCCTGGATTTTGTGCCAAAAACTCTTTCATGCGCGTCAGCGCACGGGTGATGTTTTCCTGGCTATTGGCATAGGAAATACGAATGTACCCCTCCCCCAGCGTGCCGAAATCCGGCCCCCCAATCGTGGCCACACCCGTTTGCTCAAGCAGCTCGCTGGCCAATTGCTTAGCTTTCCAGCCGGTTTGGGAGACATTGGGAAAGGCATAAAAGGCGCCCTTCGGCGTGATGCAAGAGACCCCGGGGATGTCATTGAGCTGCGTGACCACCGATTTGCGCCGCGCGTCGAACTGCGCCACCATCTCTCCGACTGCAGTTTGTGGACCGGTCAACGCCTCCAATGCTGCATATTGCGCGGGTGCATTGACGCAAGACCATGCATTCACGGCCAATTTTCGGGCCATGTTGTACAATCTATCCGGCCAAATCGAATAGCCCAATCGCCAGCCGGTCATCGCATAGGTCTTTGACCAGCCATTGAGCACAATCAACCGGTCGCGAATTTCGGGGTAGGTCAATAGGCTGACATGCTGCTCCCCATCATAGAGCATTTGGTCATAAATTTCGTCAGACAGGATCGCCACATCTGGATAATCCGCAAGACCGGCCACCAATTTATCAATTTCCGCCTTCGGGGTGATGCCGCCGCAAGGATTGGCCGGGGAGTTTAGAATGATCAACCTTGTGTTGGGACCAATCAGCTTCAATGTCTCCTCCGCCGAAAACGCAAACCCATTCTCCTCGCGGATCGGAATGGCAACGGGAGTTGCACCGGTATACTCAATCATCGAACGATAGATTGGAAAGCCCGGATCAGGATACAAGATATCCCCACCAGCTTCGCCAAACATCAAGATCGCGGTGAACATCGTCACCTTCCCCCCCGGCACGACCAGCACATTGGCCGGGCTGACCTCGGTGTTATATCGGCGGTGCAAATCCGCACTGACCGCTTCGCGCAGCGGCAAAATTCCAGTCGCATCCGTGTAGCCATGATGCCCATCGCGCAGGGCTTTAACCGCCGCTTCAACGATATTTTCAGGCGTCGGGAAATCCGGTTGACCGATTCCAAGGTTGATGACATCCATGCCACCCGCGGCCAAAACCCCCGCGCGGCCCAAGACGGCAAACGCATTCTCTTCACCAATTCGATCGAAATTTGAAACTGTCTTCATGTTGAACCCTTTATGCCTCTTGGTGTGATATACGGGCGGACCGCTTTACCGGCAAGGATGCGATTGCAACGGGTAAAATGTCCAGCTCCTAAGTGATCTATTTATGCGCAAACGAGCGCAGCTTATGTTTGCGCAAAATGCTCTGGTGCAATGTGCGCAGAAATGCTCGCCCGTAGTTTTCGCCGCAGGCCTGAGACCCAAGGCCCGCAAACTCTTTCTAGGATCCCGCGGCGCCTTGGCCAGCGCGGCGGCCAAAAACAGCACCGGAGGTCAAACCCGAACCACCGGGATAGCCGGCATAGAAAACACCGCCCAGAATTTCGCCGCAGGCAAATAACCCTTTGATGTGATCGCCGCCGCCTGTCAGCACCCTGCCCTCCGCATCCACCTTTAAACCGCCATAGGTGAATGTGATGCCTCCCGTAACCGGATAAGCGTAGAAAGGGCCTTGATCGAGAGTTTGTGCCCAATTTGATTTTGGAGGGTTCAGGCCGACTGTCGCCTTTCCATCCAAAACTGTGGGATCAAAACCCGTCGTTTGATCTACAGCCGCGTTATAGCGCGCTAAGGTTTCACTTGCGGCCGCCTGATCCACACCGCTCATCTGCGCGATCAGATCCTCCAGCCGATCTGCTTTGACAAAATGCGCATCTTTGAAACGGTACTCATCGTAGAGCAGGTCATAGGTTTTGCTGTCAAAGACCTGCCACGCAAATTGGCCGGGCTGTTCTAGAATGGCCGCGCCATATTGCGCATAGGTGTAATTGCGAAAATTGGCGCCCTCATCCACAAAGCGCGCGCCATGGGCATTGAGCATGACCCCCAGGAAATAGGAAATCTTTCGATAGTTCTTGCGTTCACCCGGTGGCAACTCAAGATTGCCAAAATCGGCCATATGCAGATCCATCGGCGTCGCGTGGCAGCCAGAGTAAAGCCCGTAATCCGCCGCGCCAAGTTCCAGCGCCATGAGAAGACCATCACCCGTATTATGCGGGGTTCCGCGCACCTTCGCCGCTTCCCAATTCTCTCCCAT
>ENA-OQVM01002812-OQVM01002812.1-marine-metagenome-genome-assembly--contig:-NODE-2812-length-19640-cov-8.312989_pt1 | contig 19640 bp, 22 predicted proteins | sample MGYA00237776_ERZ505498 | MGnify/ENA primary metagenome ERZ505498 (study PRJEB26159, sample SAMN06265151) | marine metagenome | isolation source: Helgoland LTER site | place: Germany:Helgoland, sampling... | reverse complement strand
ACGAAACTTGAGGACTAAACGATGTCGTTTATGACCTACATCCTGATCGGCGCGGTATTGATGGCCGCCGCAGTCTTCTTGAAGGAACGCTACGTATCGTTCTGGGCGCAAAAGTCAGATGACTATGCGGATGGGCCACTCTTTGACATCCGCGAACGGTTCAATGGTCCGATTGCATGCGAAGGCGTGATCTACGGGCCAACCGGTAAAGTAACCTCTCGTTTCATTGCAGACTTTGAGGCCTCTTGGAACGGCAATGTTGGCACCATGAAAGAGGTATTCCATTATGACAGCGGTCAGGTGCAGCACCGTGAATGGACGCTGACACTGGGCAATGACGGAAAGATCAAGGCTGAGGCGCCGGATGTTGTTGGCGCAGGTACTGGCCAGCAATCAGGCTCCGCCGTGCTGTTGAACTACCGCATCAAACTGACTGAAGATGCTGGCGGGCATGCGTTGGATGTCACCGACTGGATGTATCTCATGTCCAACGGGACAATCATGAACCGCAGCCAGTTCCGCAAATTCGGGATCAAAGTGGCCGAGCTGGTCGCAACAATGCGTCCCAAAGACAAAGCCTACGCAGGAGAATAACCGTGAAAGACTGGCAAGGAAAACGTTACTGGCTTGTCGGCGCGAGCGAGGGGTTGGGGCGCGAAGTGGCCTTCTGCCTCAGCCGCGCTGGAGCCGAGGTGATCGTTTCTGCCAGATCTGAGGATCGTCTGAAAACGCTGGTCGAAGAGCTGCCCGGCAAGGCGTCCTACATCGCCGTTGATGTCGCCGATCGTGCCGCAGTCGAGGCAGCCGCAAAAGAAGCTGGAGAGATCGACGGCGTCGTCTATCTCGCTGGTGTCTATTGGCCGATGAAAGCCCAGGAATGGGACAACGAAAAAGCCGATATGATGGGCGAGGTGAATTTCCTTGGCGCGTCACGGGTTGTCGGTTCAGTCATCAAGGATATGGTCGCGAAAGACGCGGGGCACATCGTGCTTGTTGGCTCATTATCCGGTTTCCGCGGGCTGCCGGGAGCGATCGGCTATTGCTCGTCCAAGGCGGGCATGATGTCGCTCGCGGAATCCATGCAAGCTGATCTACGCACATCCCCCATCGAAGTGCAGCTGATCAACCCCGGTTTCATCAAAACGCGCCTGACCGAAAAGAACGATTTCAACATGCCGTTCATCATGTCGCCTGAAGATGCAGCAAGAGAGGTGTTCGAGCATATGAACACCGATAATTTCAAAAAGAGCTTTCCGATGATGTTCTCTTGGGTGTTCCGGTTGTCACAGTTTATGCCCGACTGGATGTATTATCGGCTGTTTGGGGCAAAGTAGCTCTTGTGGGCAGATTTCTAGCCTGAGCCCAAAATGACTGATGCTGAAGAACGCACGAACAACAAGGGTGCATAAAAGCGCGACGTCAACTCTTTCGTCGACCTGTGGCTGTTTCTGGTTCTGTACTTGGTGACATAAGACACAAGAATTATCTGGGCCAAAAATGCTTTCGGCCCAGATCAGGCGGTGTTCAGGCAGGTTTTCTTGAAAGCAACCCAAGATTGACAAAATCACAACATATTCACGCTTATCCTGAAAATTTGAGTACAGAATCTTTTTTGTCCGAAAGTTAGCTAAATATGACCGATGCAATACACGACGCTGAGCGCACATTAGATCAGTCTGCAACCTTGACCGGCGTGGTAAAGTGGTTCGATCCGTTTCGAGGATTTGGCTTCGTGCTGGTGTCTGGATTTGAAGACGAGTTTCTGCTGCACCTGAATGTCTTGCGTGACTTTGGTAAGGAGAACGCAGCAGACGGTGCAACTATTCAATTCAAGTATGCGAAACAGGAAAATGGCTTGAGGGTTGTAGAGATACTCAGCCTTACAGGGACGGTTCGCTCAATAGAATATGAGGATCTTGTTCACCCTGACCGTGTGTCGAAGGAATTTGTCCCGGCGCGTGTGAAGTGGTTTGAAAGGACAAAAGGTTACGGTTTCGTTAACTGTTATGGCAGTCCGGAAGACGTCTTCATTGGATCTGACATTCTGAAGCAAAACGGCCTTAAGGAACTCAATCTTGGTCAGGCTTTAGATGTCCGCATCTGTGAAGCGAGGGGACGTAAACGCGTTTATGAAATCCGCGACTGGCCCACGAAGCTTCCTAGCTTCCGAAGTAAGACCCCAATTCTCAGAGTAATCGGACAGAACGGCTAGGAAGAAGTTTCAACTCGTCCGCTCAGTCGGCAAAAGGCGGTTTGCACTAATCACTGACGCGTCGTTTGGAACGGCCACATCTGCACCCAATCAACCGTATCCCAGTCGATCGATTTTGACGGCACGGTTTTGATGACATCAAGGCGAAATTTCTGACGCAAACCATCGCTCTTGATTTCGCTCGTTGCCATCATGGCAGCAACCGCTTTCTCAACATCAATATTTACCGGCCTTGTGCCAGAAATGCAGTCTTGCTCAAGAGGGGCCTCTTCTGTGCGGCGACCGCGGGCAGCCTTAGACTTAGAGGCGACCACGCCCAGATGAACGGGGAGGAGCGGAAAAAAAGCATGCGGGAACATTTGCATCTGGCTTCACCTTTACTCACTTAACATACTGATCTGCACCCAAGATTGACCGAACATTGGCTGTCTCCTAGACGGCGCAGCGCAGCGTTGGATGGTATTCTTTGCACCCTGCTTGCAGGGCACATACACATCGCGTTTCTGCTCTGCCGCGGCCCCATGTGATGGCGAACCAATCACAAGGGCCAGCGGCAAGATAAAAACAAAATCAACTATTTACTGAACACTATTTTACCACAACGGGGTGTACTGATTAACCACTACTCACTACGGTCTTCACACAAACAAACACTTCGTCGAATTAACACTCACACCCGAAGGCAAACACAAACACTTGTTAACTACACCGACGAACCGAAACTTACTCACTACACTCACTCGTTACACACCGAACAAAACTAACTGCGTCCGATGAACCTGTTTTGCCGCAAGTCCGGATCAACAACAATTCTTTAAATTTGTAACTTGATGGGTATCTTTTTCATACGATGTTGTATGATAAATCATACACCTGATTACATGCTGGGCTTGGGACATGAGAGCAGGAACTTCCTAATGGTAGTTCGGTCCGCAAAGCGGACATTGCCCCAGAAATCTATCTGCACTACAATTCAATCTATGAAACATGTCCCCAAAGAAACCACCGATGATGCGCTTATTCAGGAATTTCTGAAGAATGGCGGGAAAGTCAGCGTTGGAAAAACCAAGCCGCCTTCGCCAGAGCTTGGTCTATCCAACAATCAGTGGAACAACAAATTAACCAAAGACGAAAAAGCAGCGCGCGACAAAAAGTAGTGCTCTTCGTCTGACGCATGAAATCTGCGTCTCTTGCGCCAGATCAAGGTTGGGTGTGCTTTGCGCTGACATAGTCAGTCCAAAGGAGAACGTCCGATGTTACCAATTACCGCAGACAAGATTGCAGAGGTCATCATACTCGCGCGCGAACTTGATCGTGCCGAAAATGAGTTTGACGGATTTGTGGATCAGCTGACCGTTGATGAAAAGGCCGGGATCGTCGCCGTTTTCTGGATCGGGCGTGGCAGCTTCGAACCCGAAGATCTTGGAGAGGCAATAGAAACAGCAAGCCGCGAGGCAACAACGCCGACAGCAGACTACCTTAAAGGGTCGCCTCATTTGGCAGACCATCTTGAGGCAGGGATGGAGGCGCTTGGTGTTGATGCGCTAAAGGCAGAGGACGACCTTTACCGTCCGACGTAAGGTGGATTTCAATCCACATTACAGTAATCAGCCCTTAGCCCGATCAAACCAACCCTGAGCCCGGCCCCAAACGCCTTCATCGATATGCGCGAGAGTCATCAGATGCGGCAAAAGCTGTTCGGCAAAGTCTTCGCTGCTTTCCGCAGGCAACATTGATGGCAAGTTATCAATAGCAGTGACGTCCAGCACAGGGTTTTCAAGTACACGGAGCGCGGGTGCATCCCACGTTGTTGTTCGATCGTAGACTTTGATGGGAGAAAAATCGCTGTCGGGGTCGCAGGCGATATCACCGATCACGGAAAGCGTCCGCTGTGCGACTTTCGCGCTAGCAGGCACAAAGACAGGCGTGCCGGGTCGCGCAAGAATGCAGTTCAGAAAGATATCGTGCGCCAATACCTCAGGGAACGGGCCGCCTGATGCTGTTTCGGCCATGTCCCATTTGGTTGTCGCAACACCCATCGCGTGACACAAGTCAGCGGCCCCGGTACCGACGCGCCCCAAAGCGCCAATGATCAATGCGGTCGGGCGATCTGTGCCCATTGCCATCAGTGCCTGTTGAAGGTCCATTAGCAGGTGGTTCGCACTGGGGTAGGCCTTTACAGGGGCTGCGATTCTGCCGTTTTGTTGCGCCAGCCAGCACATCAAAGACACAGCCGCGCCAGCGTAGCCAGCCCAGTATCCGAAGGCTGCAACACGGCGCCCGTCTTCTTTGGTCAGATACTCCAAATCATAAAGGCTTCCGCCTCCTGCCTTGAACCGATCTAAAAGGATTTTGCCCGAAGGCTGACCCTTATAGGCGTGCCCGAACATAATATGGCGATGGCGCAATGGCGTACCGTCTTCGGGAAGCTCCTTGAGCCCAAAAATGACCGCATCGTCGGGCGCATTAACCCAAGAAAACTCTGGCGCAATCTTGCAGCCCACAGACGCATAGTCGGCAATCGGCAGAATACGCTGGGTACTTTCCTCGACCGTCACTTGATACCCAGCTGCAATCAGCTTGGCCGCACCTTGCGGGGTCAGACCAACACGTTCTTCGTGCGAACGGCTTTCAGAGCGAACCCAAATATGGGGCATCACAGCATGCCCTTTTCAAATACCGCCTGTACGGATGCGCGTTTGTTCATCTCGTGCTGGAACGCGACAAGTCGCGGGAAGTGTGAGATATCAACCCCATCTCCGGGCAACCAAGTAAGCACTACATAAAGATAGGCATCAGCCAGCACTTCTAGCGTTCCGACATTATACGGAAGGCTGGGCAGGTATTCTTCCAGATGCGCTGCGCAATCCGTCATCCGCTCAGGCAGCTTGCGTTTCATATCCGCAAAAGAGCTTTCCTCATCTGCCCAGCGCTCTCCTCGGATGCCGTGTGCGTGGTGCGGATGCATGGTACCATTCAGGAAAGACATTAACTCGCGCATCTTTGCAGCGGCAAAGGCATCTTCGGGCACCAGTTGCGGTGCGATGTATTCGATAATTGCCGGTGTTTCGGTCAGAATGCCTTCGGGGGTCTCCAATGCTGGCACACGTCCTTTGGGATTGATCTGGCGATAATCGTATTTGGTTTGCTCTGATTTGGCGAAATCAACGCGGATGGCCTCGTAAGGGATGTTCAACTCTTCCAGAACAATCGCGATTGCGACCGAAATAGTGCGCGGTGCGTAGTGCAGTTTCAGCATGACGGTTTTCCTTTAGTAATGTGTATGGGCGTGCAGGCGGTCATCCCGGTCCAAATGCGGCACCGCATTAAAGCTGGCAAGGATCGGTCCCTGCGGGATCACGCGGACGCGGTGCACCGAACTATTCATGATCGGCAGCAGGACGTGGGCCATGCGCGTGGGGTCAAGGTTGAGCAGATGGCGGATGATCATGCCAATCACGCCGCCAGAAGTCACGCAAAGAACACGCACACCAGGGCTAGCCGCCTCTTGAAGGACAGATGTGACGCGTTCCTCGAAAGAAGCGAAGGTTTCAACGCCCATGATTTCGGCCTTGTGCCAGGCTTCCATGACCTGCGGGACATGGCCAGCAAATTCATCAGGGCCAGGGAAGGGCACGCCGTGCACATCCTCTAGCGCTTGACCCAGATTAAAGTAATCCATCTCGTTCAGGCGTGGATCAATGAGCGGATCAGTATAACCGATACCTGCGGCGGTCTCTTTATGGCGCCGCAGACTGCCGGATATGATCTTATCAAAGGGACCTTCGCGGTCTGACAGATATTCGCCCAGCCATTTGGCCTGTTGATGGCCCAGATCGGACAACCGATCATAGCTTTCTTCATCCGTCGCGCCCGAATTGGCCTGACCGTGCCGGACTAATATGATCTCGCCCATCAAGTTCCTCCTGAATTCACAGAGTTACGGGTTGAGAAAGATGTTGGCAACGACTCAACACCGTCAATTTGCAGGGTATATCGCAACCATCAGCTGCCTGAAGATGCCGAAGTTCACACCGCACCAGTCACGCAACCGAGAGAATATAGAAATAATTGCTGCTCACAGAAATGCGCCAAAATGAAATCTGTGAATGGGTGAAAAAGTTTCAAGCCAACTATGGTGGCTCAGCCCGCCGTGGACGCACCGATGCATTTCAACTTCTGTGCATGAATGCGCAGAAGCGTTTTGATGCAACTTGGCGCCAAATTTCAAGGGTCTGGGCTGATCACATCGGTCACCGTTTTCGTGATCGCCCCCGGCCTTTTCATATGGCCCGAAAAGCACGATCTCCAATTCATCGAAACGCGGCAAACACCGCAGCTCGAAAAAAATAACCGCGGTTCTCCCGCCGCATCTAACAGACTGAAAAGGAACATAATCATGTCTATCAAATCAATCGCACTCGTCGCAGCAGCCGTTGTTGCAACTTCAACTGCCGTATCCGCCGAAAACTACTTTGAGTTCGGCGAGCGCCTCGACAGCTCTTCCACTCTGGACCTTGGTATTGTCCGCGCCGAAGGCGCCGGTGTCGTAGAAATCTACAACTTCTCCAAAGGCGAAATTGGCCAGCTGCTCGGCAGCGAAGCTGTAAACGCAGGCGCAAACGCTGATGTCCGCGTCAACGTTGGTACGCCGCCATCACAGGATGTTATCGCCCTGCTGAAAGTAAACGGTGAAACTGTCGCAGAACGTGACTTCGACATCGACCGTTAAACAGGAAGGCCGATACCTTCCTGTTCCTGGGGCCGGCACCTACACTTGGGTGTCGGCCTTTTGCGTTTTGCCGCAGACCTCCCCCTTGTTAACCGATTCTTAGCATGGGATTGTGACCCTCAAGAGCAGCAAGAATTGCAAAAAGCAGGGTATCTCGTGTCCACCACAACGCTTCTGAGTGACGTTTTCGGCTTTGATGCCTTTCGACCCGGCCAGCAGGAAATCGTCGAGGCTGTTATTGCGGGCGAAAATGCCCTTGCGATTATGCCAACAGGCGGCGGCAAATCTTTATGTTTCCAATTGCCCGCATTGGTGCGCAATGGTCTAACGGTCGTCATTTCACCCCTGATTGCATTGATGCGTGATCAAGTACGTGGCTTGCGCGAAGCGGGCGTTGAAGCAGGGGCGCTGACCTCCGGGAATACACCAGAGGAAACCGATGCAGTTTGGGAAGCACTAGAGGCTGGAACGCTTAAGCTGCTCTATATGGCTCCTGAGAGGCTCGCATCCGGCGGGACGATCAACATGCTGCGCCGTGCAGGCGTTAGCCTGATCGCCGTCGATGAAGCACATTGCGTCAGCCAGTGGGGCCATGATTTCCGCCCCGACTATCTGCGGATTGGCGAGCTAAAGCGCACGCTCGATGTGCCGCTTGCTGCATTCACAGCCACGGCGGATGCCGAGACACGCGAAGAGATTGTCGAAAAGCTTTTTGGCGGTCGGCAACCTGCCACCTTCTTGCGCGGCTTTGACCGCCCCAACATCCACCTACATTTCGCTGTCAAAGACGGACCGCGCACACAGATTTTGAACTTTGCGGCGGCGCGCAAGGGGCAATCCGGCATTGTTTACTGCGGGACGCGGGCCAAGACCGAAACGCTTGCTAGGGCACTGGCTGATGCAGGCCACAGTACTTGCCATTACCACGGCGGAATGGACGCCGAGGATCGACGCATCGTTGAGCGTCGGTTCCAGCAGGAAGACGGTTTGATCGTTTGCGCCACGGTCGCCTTTGGCATGGGCATCGACAAACCCGATATCCGCTGGGTGGCCCATGCGGATTTACCCAAATCGATCGAGGCGTATTACCAAGAAATCGGGCGGGCAGGCCGCGATGGTGCGCCAGCTGAAACGCTGACACTCTTTGGTCCTGATGACATTCGCTACCGTCGCCAACAGATCGACGAAGGACTTGCTCCACCAGAACGGCGCGCGGCGGATCACGGGCGTCTGAATGCGCTAACGGGCTTGGCCGAGGCGCTGCGCTGCAGGCGTCAGAACCTGTTGGAATACTTTGGGGAAACCCCCGGCCCCTGTGGGAACTGCGATCTTTGCGACAAACCTGCCGAGGTTTTTGACGGCACCACCGCCGTCCGCATGGCACTTTCGGCGGCTTTACGCACCGAAGAATGGTTTGGCGCTGGGCATCTGATTGATATTTTGCTGGGCAATCAGACCGATAAAATCCAACAGCGCGGTCATGATAGCCTGCCGACATATGGTGTTGGCAAAGAATATGACAAACGCCAATGGCAAGCGATCTTTCGACAGATGATGGGCCACGACCTGCTGCGCCCTGATCGCGAACGGCATGGCGCGCTGCGGATGACGGAACATGCGCGGCCTATTTTGCGCGGTGAAGCCACGATTGAATTGCGCCGCGATAGCATCAAAGCGGCCCGCGGCTCTGGCCCAAAAGTACGGATGCTGGTCAGTGAAGAAGATGCGCCGCTGTTGTCCGCCTTGAAAGCCAAACGGCGGTATCTGGCGGAACAAGCCAATGCGCCCGCCTACATCATCTTCAATGATCGTACGTTGATCGAGATGGCCGAAAAGCGGCCTATGACACTGGATGAAATGGCGCATATCGGCGGTGTCGGTGCCAAAAAGCTGGAAAACTATGGACGCGATTTCTTAGAGGTCATCGCTGGTGCAATGGCAGACGTTCACCCTATGCGCCGCAAACTGGCCGGACGGGGTGAAGGCGCAGTTTATGACCGTTTGATGGAAGTGCAGGCGACCCTAAACCGTGGGCCACACGGAGCAGACAAACCAATGAGCTGTTCTGCGTCTATGCTGGCCAAGGTGGCGCAACTTCGTGGCGCGGACATGGATAATCTGGCCCGTCTTATCGGTGACAAATACGCCGAAAGATTTGGTGAGGCCTTCTTGGAAGTGCTTGAAACAGGCTAAGATTACTCGACCTCTGATCTGACCCCCTAGACAGGATGCCCAGAATGCGCGCAATAACTTACACCGAATTCGGAGCAGCAACCGATGTGCTGGTCCTTGAAGAACGCCCAACACCGCAACCCGCGCAGGGCGAGGTCTTGGTGCGTTTGCATAGTTCCGGCGTCAATCCGTCAGATATTCGCGCCCGTGCGGGTGGCCGCCCCGGTGTTCCCAAACCGCCCTTTCCTACCATCATTCCGCACAGCGATGGCGCAGGCATCATCGAAGCCGTCGGCGATGGTGTTTCGGCGGACCGCATTGGTGAGCGGGTCTGGATCTGGAACGGACAATGGCAACGCGCCTTTGGGACCGCAGCCGAGTTTATAGCCTTGCCTTCTGAACAGGCCGTACCGTTGGGTGATGATGTTTCCTTTGTAGAAGGTGCCGTCCTTGGCATTCCCGCCCTGACCGCTGTGCACGCAGTCCTTGGCCAAGGTCCCGTCGATGGCAAAACTGTCCTTGTCAGCGGCGGTGCCGGCACGGTCGGGCATCTGGCCGTGCAGGTGGCGGCTGCCTCAGGCGCGCGAGTGATTGCCACGGCAAGGGGTGAAACCGGAATGAAGGCCGCGCGGGATGCAGGTGCTACGCATGTCTTTGACTACACTGATGCAGATCTTGCGGAGCAGATGCTGGACGCAACGGGTGGTCAACCTGTCCATCATGTGGCTGAGGTCGAGTTCGGCAAGAACGCAGAAATCATCGCGCAGGTTATCGCAGAGAATGGCACCGTATCAACCTATGGTTCAGCCAAGGACATGACGCCGACAATCCCATTCTATCCGCTGATGTTTAAGGCCGTAAAAATCAATCTGGTTCTAGTTTATCTTCTGACGCCCCAAGATCGTGGCAAAGCTATCAGGCAATTGCACAATCTGCTAAACGCAAAGGCGTTGACGATCCGGATTTCCGAGACCTTGGAATTGGACCATTGCGCCGCTGCGCATGACATTGTGGCGCGCGGTGATCGAGCAGGGTCTATTGTTCTGACGATGTAGTGCGGGCCGGATTGACCCTCGCCTTGCTTCACTCTAGCTAGCGCCCATTCTGACAAGAGGCAAAGACATGGCACGCAGACGCAAAGGTCGCGATATTTCGGGTTGGCTAGTGGTGGATAAACCTGCCGGCATCACATCGACTGCCGTCGTAAACAAAGTGCGCTGGGCGCTGGATGCTAAGAAGGCAGGCCACGCAGGTACGCTTGATCCAGAGGCGACAGGTGTGCTGGCAGTGGCCTTGGGCGAAGCGACCAAGACAGTGCCTTATATCACGGATGCGCTGAAGGCCTATACATTCACCGTGCGGTTGGGCCAAGCCACCAATACTGATGATGCCGAAGGCGAAATAATCGCCACCTCTGATCTGCGTCCCGATGACGAGGCGATCAAAGCCGCCCTGGGTGCCTTTGTCGGCGACGTCATGCAGGTGCCGCCGCAATTTTCTGCGGTGAAGGTCGATGGTGAACGTGCTTACAAAAAGGCCCGCGACGGCGAAGAAATGACGTTAGCCGCCCGTCCGCTCTGGGTGGAAGAACTGCTGCTAGTCGATCGCCCCGACGACGACCATGTTGTGCTTGAGATGACTTGTGGCAAGGGCGGTTATGTCCGGTCTATCGCCCGCGATCTTGGTGAGGCACTCGGCTGCAAGGCCCACGTCAAATCATTGCGCCGCATTTGGTCGGGGCCGTTTCAAGCCACGGATGGCGTGAAGTTGGAAGAAATCGACGCAAAGGCCAAGACAGCTGATCTTGATGTCTATGTACAACCGCTCGAAGTCGGCCTCGCGGACTTGCCCGAAGTGCGTTGCCTTGCAGAAAGCGTCGCCAAACTGCGCAACGGCAACCCCGCTTCGGTCATCGCGACGGGCGTGGAGTATGGCGAGGAAGTCTGGGCGTCGTTTGAAGGGCAAGCCATCGCCGTGGGCACCTATCGCGGGGGCGAAATGCAGCCATCGCGCGTTTTTGTGGTCTAAGTGATTACGCGGACGCATATTAAAGACGACGCGCCATCGACGGCGATTTATTCGGACTGTGAACGCTACCGCTACGCACTGACCCGCACTTGGGACCCACAGGGCAAACGCGTTCTTTTTGTTATGCTGAACCCTTCAAAGGCGACCGAGGTGCAAAACGATCCAACGGTTGAACGTTGCGAAAGACGGGCGCGGGCGCTGGGCTTTGGCGCGTTTCAGGTGACCAATATATTCGCTTGGCGGGACACTGATCCCTTCAAGATGCGCAAAGCGGCAAACCCAGTTGGCCCCGAAAATGATGAGACCATTCGCACAGGAGCGGTTTGGGCCGATCAGATCATCGCGGCGTGGGGCACGCATGGCACTCATTTGGGTCGGGGGCCAGAGACCGAAACGCTCTTGCGTCAAACCGGGAAACCGTTGTTCTCACTTGGCCTAAGCAAGCACGGGCATCCAAAACACCCGCTCTACATCAGTTATGCGCAGCAACCGATCTTGTGGGAAGTCGGCCCCACCGCTTAGCCCAACAAAATGCTTTCCTTTTTGCAAGAATCCACCTATTGCGGCGCATCTGAGCAGGGTGCGCCCTGTCCGGACCCTCCACGGGCCTTTCTGGACGACATCCCGGATCGCGCCATTAACCCTTAAATATAAGGAGACCCCGATGTCGATTACTGCTGAAGACAAAACACGGATCATGAAGGAATTTGCGACTAAAGAAGGCGATACAGGTTCGCCCGAAGTTCAAGTTGCAATCTTGTCCAGCCGCATCGCGACGCTGACAGAGCACTTCAAGACTCACAAAAAAGACAACCACGGTCGCCGTGGCCTGCTGAAAATGGTTGCGCTGCGCCGCAAGCTTTTGGACTACACCAAAGGCAAAGACGAAGCACGTTACCAAGACCTGATCAAGCGTCTGGGCCTGCGTCGCTAATCTAGCGTTGAGCAATCTCTAGAATAATAAAAACGCCCACCAAATGGTGGGCGTTTTTCATTCCTGATATCGGTTTTGGCCAACCCAGCACTGCTCGCTTCAATGTGCGTCCGCGAAACCTCTCTTAGGAGATCTGCAAGCATTTAAAACGAAACTGCGGCGCCCAACACAAGACCATTAAAGCCAAACGAACCGTCCGAGCTGTCCTCGATCCCGACCCATTCTTGCGCTTCATAGCCGATCTTGAATGCACGCCGAGTATGATTATGGCGATCAAGACATGACAGTGCTGAGCGGCTTTGACGATGACGAAGGCTGGGGAGCGCGCTTGGAAGTTGGTACCGAATTCCTGATCAATGATCAGTTCGAAGTTGACTTTAGCATGTCAGTTGGCGGGATTGGCAAATCGACAACCGATATCGAAGCCCGTTTGATGCTCAGCATGTCCCTCTAAAAGGGCACCAAGCTAGAAGTTCTGAAATGGGGCGTCAGTGTCATGGCGCCCCTTTGTATTTTTTGTGATTCTTGAAGACGACGGATATTAACTAGCCAGCCAACCATGTGGGTCATAATGCTCCCGCCTTCCCAAACGTCCCAATCTGCGTGAAGCCCGTTGCCAAGACCTGATCAAGCGTCTCGGCCTGCGTCGCTAAGCGCGATACGGTTACGAACGGATTACGGAAAACGCCCACTATTTGGTGGGCGTTTTTTTTGTCGGTTCGCTAGTGCAGATGCGCATGACCGCTACGCGATAACTTGCGTCTCGCCTGTCTCTTCCGGATAGTCGCGCTGGATGTGATAGGCGAGCTGTCTCCACCAGATCGACATCGCGAATTTCTCACCGTTTACGACGGATCGTCCTGCATGCAGGGAATGAGGGTGTGGCGTTGCCGTGCCAAGACGTGTGTTGCCAAATATCAAAACTCGCCCGAGTTTTGGTTTCACTTTGATTTTAAGGTGCGGAAACTCTGTTTCGCCGCCCTCTTCGACATCATTTAGATAGCAAATCGTTGTGAACAGGCGTTGACCACCTTCTGCTAGGAACTGGCGTCCGCCTGGACTTTGATCAAATGCGTCAGAATGAGCATCAAATTTCTGCTCACCTTGATAGCGCAACAGCTTGCACGGCTCAGTGTTCTCCGGTGGCAAACGTACCAGTGAAGAAATCTCGCTGACAAGTTCCGTTACTCGCGGGTCAGCCCATTGGTCGACCCGCGCGTTTTCGTTGGTGCGGCTTTCACTTATCTTTGAACCCCCGCTCGCGTTGACCACTGCACCGCGTTGAAAGACACCATCACCCTTCGCGATAATGTGCTTTGCAAGGTCCGCGTCAAAGACTTCATCAACGACAACGACGAGAGGATTCATGCTGAGCAGAGTTTGCGGGCGACCTACCACCGACATTCATTCAAACTCCATGCCTAATAAACCGGCAATTGAAATCGCCATGTCAAACTATCCAGTTTCGCAAGTGAAATTGGATGTGGTGCAGAAAGATAGTGTCTCTCGGCAGATCCAGCCTATGCTGGCGGTGGTGCTGGCGCTTCCATCGTTGGTGGTGCTGGTGCATCATCATCGTCATCATCGTCATCATCATCGTCACTACTCGACACCGCGACAGCAATCAAAACACCCACGATAAGTGCAGGGAGAATCCAATCCGAACTGCCTGCTGGGGCTGCCATCGCTTCTGGCTCTTCTACTGGCGTTTCAACAATAGAATCGGCCAAGCCGCCTGCCATTGATTGTGTGGCAACAAGTGAGATTGCTGCTGCGTGAGGTACAAACTTCATAATAAGGCCACCTTTACTTGATTAAATGAATAATCGTACAGAACCGTAGCAAAGCAAGTTACTTTAGGTAAAGAAGTTTCTTTGCGATGATTTTTTCCTAAGTTGTTCTGCAGGTCTAAGGCTCGTTCCCTGCGGGAACCCTTCCCCCTTCCCAAACGCCACAATCTACGCTAAGCCCCGCAAATCTTGAGAAGTAGGCGCCTGCATCCCAGCGCCATAGCAAGATATGGGGATGAGGGGGAATACGCCCCCTACGTTAAAGGCCGAAAGCGGCCAACTAGGAAAACATGATGTTTAATGAAGTGAAGAAATCAATTCAGTGGGGCGAAGAAACGCTGACACTGGAAACGGGCAAGGTTGCCCGCCAAGCCGATGGCTCTGTCATCGCAACACTGGGTGAAACCAGTGTTATGGCGAACGTGACATTTGCACGTAAGCAAAAGCCGGGGCAGGACTTTTTCCCGCTGACCGTACACTACCAAGAGAAATACTATGCCGCCGGTAAAGTGCCTGGTGGCTTTTTCAAGCGCGAAGCTCGTCCTACTGAAAAAGAGACGCTGACTGCTCGCTTGATCGACCGTCCAATTCGCCCATTGTTCGTCCCCGGCTTCAAAAACGAAGTTCTGGTGATGTGTACTGTGCTGTCACACGACATGGTCAACGACCCTGACATGGTTGCGATGATCGCAGCCTCTGCCGCGCTGACCATCTCTGGCGCACCGTTCCGTGGCCCGATCGCAGCTTGCCGCGTTGGTTTTGAGGATGGCGAATACATCCTGAACCCTGAAATCGACGACATGCACAACCTGCGCCTGAACCCAGAGCAGCGTTTGGACCTTGTTGTTGCCGGCACTAAAGACGCCGTGATGATGGTTGAATCAGAAGCATACGAGCTGACTGAAGACGAAATGCTGGGTGCGGTCACATTCGCGCATGATGCTATTCAGCCAGTCATCGACCTGATCATTGATCTCGCCGAAGACACCGCGAAAGAGCCGTTTGATTTCCAACCGGTTGATTACTCTGACTTGTCAGCCGCTGTGAAAGCCGCTGGTGAAGATCAGATGCGTGCCGCTTATGCGATCACCGACAAGCAAGAGCGCACTGCCGCTGTGACTGCTGCCAAAGCCGCGATTGTTGAGGCTCTGACAGAAGAGCAGCAAGAAGATGGCAACCTTGGCGCAGCCCTGAAAAAGCTGGAAAGCCAAGTTCTGCGCGGCGACGTCGTAAAGAACGGCAAGCGTATCGATGGCCGCGCCCTCGACACGATCCGCCCGATTGTATCCGAGACAGGCATCCTGCCACGGACACACGGCTCTGCCTTGTTCACGCGCGGCGAGACCCAAGGTCTGGTTGTGACAACACTCGGCACCGGTGACGACGAGCAGATGATCGACGCGCTGACCGGCATGTATAAGTCTAACTTCATGCTGCACTATAACTTCCCCCCATACTCTGTAGGTGAAGTTGGTCGTGTGTCTGGCCCGGGCCGTCGCGAGATTGGTCACGGCAAGCTGGCATGGCGTGCGCTTCAGGCGGTTCTGCCTGCGGCAACTGACTTCCCATACACCATTCGTCTGGTGTCAGAGATCACTGAATCAAATGGTTCGTCTTCAATGGCATCCGTTTGTGGTGGTTCGCTGTCCATGATGGACGCTGGTGTACCACTCAAAGCACCCGTTGCTGGTGTGGCGATGGGTCTGGTCATGGAAGACGATGGCGAATACGCCATTCTGTCCGACATCCTGGGTGACGAAGATCACCTTGGCGACATGGACTTCAAAGTTGCTGGTACTGAGAACGGCATCACATCCTTGCAGATGGACATCAAGATCGCGGGCATCACGCCAGAGATCATGAAGAAAGCTCTTGAGCAGGCGAAAGCCGGCCGTTTGCATATCCTTGGTGAGATGAGCAAAGCGATCACTGGCGCGCAGGAATTCTCTGTGCACGCACCAAAAATCGAAACGATGCAGATCCCAACCGACAAGATCCGTGAAGTTATCGGTTCTGGCGGTAAGGTTATCCGCGAGATCGTGGAAACATCCGGTGCGAAAGTCGACATCAATGATGACGGCGTGATCAAGCTGGCGTCAAACGATGCTGATGCGATCAAGCGTGCCTATGACATGATCCATTCGATCGTGGCAGAGCCAGAAGAAGGCGTGATCTACAAAGGTACAGTTGTGAAGGTCGTCGATTTCGGCGCATTCGTGAACTTCTTTGGCAAGCGCGACGGTTTGGTCCACGTGTCCCAGATCGAGAACAAGCGCCTGAACCACCCTTCCGATGTTTTGAAAGAAGGTCAGGAAGTCTGGGTCAAACTGCTCGGCTTTGACGATCGCGGCAAGGTCCGTTTAGCCATGAAGATGGTTGATCAGGCTACTGGCAAAGAGATCACGAAAGAGGAAGCAGAAGAGTAATCTTCCCGCTTGCTTGAGACAAAAAAGAAGGCCCGGGCAGATCTGCCCGGGCCTTCTTTATTTTGCTGTCAGAGCGTCGGCGCGATTTAGCTCTTAAGTTTTGTGGTCCGTAGATACGGGAAGATTGTCTTAAAATCCCCGAACTTAGCTTTGGCATCTTCATTGCTGACCGTTGCGGGGATGATCACATCATCGCCGACGTTCCAGTTTGCAGGCATCGCCACGCCTTGGCCTGCCGCCGTTTGCAGCCCGTCAAGTGCGCGCAGCACCTCGGCAAAGTTGCGGCCTACGTTCATTGGGTAGGTCATAGACAGCTTCAACTGCTTATCGGGGCCGATAATAAAGACGACCCGGACAGTGGCACTATCGGCAGGTGTGCGCCCGTCGGGCAAATAAGCATCCGCGGGCAGCATATCAAAGGCTTTCGCGACCTTAAGGTCTTCGTCCGCGATTATCGGGAACCCTGCTTTTGCTTGCGCAAAGGTCTCAATATCGCCTTTCCACTTCTTGTGGTCCTCGACACCGTCAACACTGATACCCAGAACTTTGGTTCCGCGCTTAGCCCATTCATCGGCTAACTGTGCAACCGCACCGAATTCTGTCGTGCAGACAGGCGTGAAGTCCTTGGGGTGTGAAAACAGGATTGCCCAGCTGTCGCCGATCCAGTCATGCAGTGAAATAGTGCCTTGATCGGTTTCAACCGTCAGATCAGGGATCGTATCGTTGATGCGCAAACCCATTTTGGTGCTCCTTATCGCGTGAATTCAAAACACAATATAGGGATGATGGCAGTCCAGCGCCACATCCGCTTGCGGATGTTTAATTGCGATGCCACATAATGCATCAAGCAAAGGAGAGCCGCCATGATCGAGAGCCGCAATTTCTATATCAACGGGGCTTGGGTCCCACCTGTCAAAGCGAACGACTACCATGTGATTGATCCTTCGACAGAAGACGCGTGCGCAGTCATCTCTCTGGGCGACCAAGCTGATACAGATGCAGCTGTTGCTGCGGCAAAAGCCGCATTTCCCACGTGGGCTGCTACCGATCCTGAGACGCGAGCCGGTTATGTAAAGGGTATCCTTGCCCAATATGAAGCAAGGGTTGAAGAAATGGCCGAGGCGATCAGCCTTGAGATGGGAGCGCCCATTGATATGGCGCGCAGCAGTCAGGCACCTTGTCTGCCGTGGCATCTGGAAAACGCGCTTGAGGCGATCAAGCACATTGAATGGGTGCGCCCGCTTGGCCCGCATGCGCCCAATGACCGTATTGCGATGCAACCAATCGGGGTGGTTGGTCTGATCACGCCTTGGAACTGGCCCATGAACCAGGTCACGTTGAAGGTCATCCCTGCCATGCTTGCAGGTTGCACGATGGTTTTGAAACCCTCTGAGGAATCACCACTGTCCTCGCTCCTCTTTGCAGAGTTTGTTCATGACGCCGGCGTGCCTGCTGGGGTCTTTAACCTTGTGAACGGTGATGGCGCCGGTGTTGGCAGCCAACTATCGCGGCATGAGGATGTATCAATGATCAGCTTCACTGGCTCGGCCCGCGCAGGCAAGGCCATCACTGTCGCTGCCGCCGAGACGCTCAAGCGTGTGACGCTGGAACTAGGCGGCAAAGGTGCAAATGTGATTTTTGCAGACGCTGATGAAAAGGCAGTAAAGCGCGGCGTCATTCATTGCATGGGCAATTCCGGCCAATCGTGCAACGCGCCAACACGTATGCTGGTTGAACGGTCGATCTATGATCAAACGGTCGAAATCGCAGCAGAGATTGCCAGCAAGATCGGCGTTGGCCCTGCGTCTGAGCCCGGCCGGCATATCGGCCCTGTGGTGAACAAGACCCAATGGACGAAAATCCAAGAAATGATCGAGGTCGGCATCGACGAAGGTGCGCGCCTTGTTGCGGGTGGTCCTGGCCTGCCAGAGGGCATGAACCGTGGGTATTATGTCCGTCCAACCGTTTTCGCAGATGTGACGAATGATATGCGGATTGCGCAGGAAGAAATCTTTGGCCCTGTGCTGTCGATCATTCCGTTTGAAGATGAAGCCGATGCAATCGCAATCGCGAACGACACGCCTTACGGCCTCACCAACTATGTCCAGACTCAAGACGGGGCCAGACGTAACCGTATGGCGCTGGCATTACGTTCAGGCATGGTCGAGATGAATGGCCAGTCGCGTGGCGCCGGATCCCCCTTTGGTGGGGTCAAGATGTCGGGCGGCGGGCGCGAAGGTGGCGTTTGGGGAATCGAAGAATTCCTTGAGGTCAAAGCAATCTCTGGCTGGGCAGCAGAATAGTGTCATGTGCACAAGCGCACCAAATAGGTGCGCTTGTGGATATTTCGTGCGACAAGTCGAGCGGCTATCTAGATGCTAACTAGATAGGAGAGCGACATGATCAATCAGATTAAAGGACTGCACCACGTCACATCTTTGGCAAGCGACGCCAGAGAGAATAATGCATTTTTCACAAACGTGCTCGGACTGCGCCGTGTGAAAAAGACTGTGAACTTCGACGCGCCAGATGTTTATCACCTTTACTACGGTGACGAGGCCGGTTCCCCCGGAACTGTGATGACGTACTTTCCATTTCCCAATGCGGGGCGCGGCATCAGAGGCACGGGCGAAGTAGGGCGGACTGCATTCAGCATTCCCTCTGGTTCATCGCAGGCGTGGCTTGACCGTTTCGCAACTTTTGATGTGGCTGGCGTAAGCCAAGACACCCGTTTTGGTGAAAAGCGTGTTCTGTTCGACGGACCCGACGGCGACCAGTTTGCCTTGGTCGAAAGTGATGATGAGCGTACACCATGGACCGGCAACGGCGTGAGCGAAGCTATGGGTATTCGCGGGTTCCACTCTGCAGATATGCGATTGCAGCAAGCCGCGATGAGCAGTGAACTCCTCCAGTTCATGGGCTACGAAAAGCTGGACAGCCAAGAGAACGTCACACGTTTTGTCGTTCCGGGTGGCAATGATGCGAATATCATCGACATCGAGGAGATCCCTACGGCGGGTCACGCGGCCCAAGGTGCGGGTTCGGTGCACCACCTTGCGTTTGCCGTCGAAAACCGCGCGCGTCAGCTCGAAGTGCGCGAAGCATTGCTGGATACTGGGTATCAAGTGACCCCTGTCATTGACCGTGACTACTTCTATGCGATCTATTTCCGTACCCCTGGTGGTGTTCTTTTCGAAGTTGCCACAAACGAGCCGGGCTTTGACCGGGACGAAGATACCGCGCATTTGGGCGAAGCGCTCAAACTGCCAAGCCAGCACGAGCATCTGCGCGCCCGTCTGGAAGGTTTGCTTCAGCCGCTGGGCGATTGATATGAGCTATGTTGCCA
>ENA-OQVM01002803-OQVM01002803.1-marine-metagenome-genome-assembly--contig:-NODE-2803-length-19673-cov-18.784191_pt1 | contig 19673 bp, 17 predicted proteins | sample MGYA00237776_ERZ505498 | MGnify/ENA primary metagenome ERZ505498 (study PRJEB26159, sample SAMN06265151) | marine metagenome | isolation source: Helgoland LTER site | place: Germany:Helgoland, sampling... | reverse complement strand
GCCACCAACTTCAAGAAGGCATTCACATCTCAGTCAAGACTTAAAAGGCAGCAACTCCAGTATGCCCTTAAGAAGCTAGGATATTATTCTTACGGCATTGATGGCCTGTGGGGTAAGGGTACAAGCTCTGCATTTGTAAAGTTTGTCAGTGGTAATGGCTTAGAGGGCAAGCGTGTACCTCAGGTGTTTAGCAGTCTGCTCTCCAAAGTTGATGTGCCGTCATCATTTGCTGCACCAAAAAAGAAAGTAACCGCTTCCAACACTTCCAACGGCTGGAGATCATTTTCAGCCAACCCCAGATACAGCTATGAGCAAGCTGAAGCTATCTGCAAACCCAGGGCAAGCAGTGCATATGATAATGCTTCACAGCCACAAACGGGGACCTCATATAGCTGCAACTCATGGGGATCCAATATCAACTGCCGTGATAGCAGCGGGCCAGCCAACGCAACTCAGGGCTTATTGCTTGGCATAGCAAATGCTTTTAAAGGGCGAGATGCAGCAAAAGCCGTAATGACTTCGTGCATGGCTGAGTATGGCTGGACAAAGTAGTAACAAATAAGTCTGCTCACAGAGCGATTGCTTCAGTCAGGCGGTGTAGGTTGGCAAAATAGCTTAATCTGAACCTGAGCAGCCTTCAGGAGCCTCTACGGGTAAGTTGTGATACGTGTGCATGTGACCAAACCTGTTGATGATGGAACTCCACTCAACATGGTAGCTAAAGCCCCGCCAATCAGGACGTAAGTATCGCTGAAGAATGTACTGAATGTTATCAGGGCAGCGTATAATACGGTAGAGCTTGCAGTCAGAATACCAAAGTGCTGGGTAGTCCTGATGCTTCTCAGGCAGGGTAATGACTTCGTGCTTCACAACTGCACCGCAAACTTATCATAATAGTCCTGCAGCGAAGTACCTAGCTCATCAGATGGATTGTACTCACCGTTGCTTCGCACGAACTTCTTCATCCCACTTTTACCACCAAGGTGAGCTACTGCCCTAAGTCCATCACGATCATAGCCATCTGTGTTGATGCCAAGGCCATCAATGGTCTTATCAATATCTGCGATATGCCAAGCCGCTACCTTGGCCTGCAATGTGCTATTCGCTTTAGACTCATCCTGGGTGAACGAAGAGCCAGTAGCTTTCTTGTAATCCTGCAACCTAGCATCACCGAACTGCAACGAACCCACGTAACGCCTACCATCCGCAATAGTGATCTCAGCAGTACTATCACCGCTGCTTTCGCTGTGTGTAAGGCGCTCAAGGAAGTCAGTCTTCGTTTGTTGTGGCTCTTCGGACGCTACCTGCATCTCAAGACGATCATAGAATGAAATAGCTGTATCTGTACGGGGTGGTTTTGGTGTTGGCACAAAGTCCAAAGGCGCTGTCTCATTTAGCAATTCAGCGATCAGCTGACGCTTATCTAAGCTCATACCACGATACATAGACTGCACGAGGTCTGCGTAATCCATCGTCTTATCATTGGTGGCCTGACGCATCTGCATGGCTAAATGGACGAACTGTGCGGTCTGTAAGATGAGCTTCTGCTCAATCTCATTTAGAGATGCCAGCCTCTGCTCCAATGTGCGAGGTGATCCTGCAGCTGGTGATAGTATTGCTCTTAGCTGATCTAGGAGGGGTGAACCTTCTGTCTTATCTAGGGCCATTAAACCCCTGTTATCGTATTCCATGTGTTATTCCTTTGTTGTGTTTTATGTAGATAGAGTCCCGCCTGACGCACGTGTTCCGTGAGTTTTGGAGCTATTTGATTGTGAGGGTTTTCCGGGTGATACCCGCAGTAACAGAAGGTATAAAACACAGCCTGTTAAGGGATACTAAAGAACATCAAGGTATTGATATAATAGTGATTTTATTGGGTACTTGTATACCACATTTGAAACTCTTTTACGGTGTTAGGCGAGTGTAAGATGCGTTTCATCAAGATAGGCTTCAATAATCTCACCAAGAGCTAGTGCGCCTTTAGCTTTGCCAGTCTTGGACACAAGCAAGCCCTGCTCTACTGCAGCGTCCAGATACTCAATAATCTTGGTTGAATAACCATAGTGGTGAAACGTTCCTGCTCTGCGCACAGCCACATCTATCGTGGTGTTTGTATCGTAAGCTTCGACAATCATAGCTGCTACCAGCTTGTGGAGGCTCCCGTTAAGTGAAGATCGTTTATGTGGCAGCACACCTGCTGAACGCAAAATGCCAAGCACCGTATCTGCCTGCTCATGGAATAATGCGTCATTTGTCGTGAGCCTCACAGAAGCAAGCTCAAGTAAGCGGAACACGTTCATATGCTTTGATCCTTATGCAGATCGAAGTACGCTGGCCCGTGATGTATGTAAGCCTGCGCCATGGCTGCTGCTGTCACAGGGAGCCAGTACTTACTGGGATTGTGGCGTTTCATAGAGAGGAAGTCGCTGAATAGCGGAATAGGTTTAGGGGCCATCTGATGATGTCCTTTCTGTTGTGATGTGAGCGATTGGATAGGGGCCGTGTACGTGACACGGGTGGCCTGTTTTCCTATGGATAGTTATACCATACTCCATATCCAATGTCAATAAAAGTCACCTAGTATAGTCACCTAAGTAATATGGAATAAGTTTGAACTATTGATCTTATTTAAATAAGTTAAACATTAAATACAATATAATAAGGATATGTAAACTATGGTAACAGATTTAAAAGTTCCCGTCCTTCAGGGGACGCCAACTAAATTAATACCTCGTATTTACTCTGTTTATATGACGATTATTAAGAAATAAATTTTCCCGACCACACACACCTAACTTTGCCTAACCCCAGCCCATCCATCGCAATGTCAAAGTTACCTGTATTGGAGGGTCCCAAAGCGGCTGATACGCTCTTTTGGGGACGCCGGTCAAAAATTGTCAGATCAATTCTCATCCTTCACATCTAAGCACAATTGGCTGCTTGTGCAGTTTGGTGAAATGGGTATGGTTTTTAGTGGGATCTTGAAAGGTAAAGGAATTGCGATGACTTGTCTTTTTGTACAAATACGCTGTCGGCCCGGTACGGCCTATGACGTCGCCGCGCAAATAGTGATGCGTGAAATTCACTCTGAGCTTTATTCCACCAGTGGTGATTTTGACTTAATGATGAAACTTTATCTGCCAAATGATGAGGATATTGGGTTGTTTATAAATGACAATTTACTCAATATTGATGGCATCGAGCGCACTTACACGATTCAAACTTTCAAAGCGTTTTAACAGGTTGGATCCTCTTGGTCGGTGATTGCCAATACATCGCAGCTAAACCACACTTACAAAATTTGCACTGCTCCACATATCAATATCCAGATAATTACCTTGGAATACTGCGAGCTGATCAACTGTTAGCTCTCCGGTCATAGTCGAAGCTGTATACAATCGCTGTTCTGCTCCAGTTTCTTGACTGTCCGCGCACACTAAGATCGAGTTTAATTGTCCAGATAGATCCAAACTCGTGAGGCTCCCCGTATTGAGCTCCCGCGCCACATCATCTGAGGTATCGAGATTTGCACCTACAACACGCACAACAGCTGCGGCGATGTTTAACTCAGGCACATTGGTCACAGAAATCAACGGCAAAAAATCAAAACTAAGGTGCAGGAGATCCCCAAGATCAAGGCAATCACCGCTAACGCCCTGCGTGAAACCGTATATTATGTCCGGCCTATCCGCTGTGCTTTCGCCATTAAACTTCACGGTATCCCGCGCCTGAACGTCCTCCGACAGATCGATGACGTCCGCACCCCTGCCAGAAATGACCGTATCACGTCCTTCACCGGCAAAAATACGATCGTCACCACCCCCGCTGCTCAGCGTATTGTTGAGTGCGTTGCCAATAATAGTGTCGTTGCCGGACCCTGTTGTCGCGTTCTCAATCAATGAACCATTAGAAATCGTAAGCTGATTTGCCGAAGTGATATAAGCGGACTTTGAACCAATAAAGCTGTGACCACCGGACCGCAAATCTACAAATACGTTTTGACTGCCTTGATATGCGACTGTGTCTCGCCCACCACCATCGACAATAAAAACACCCGAAGAGTTTGAAAATTCATAGGTGTCGTCTTCCAAGCGGTATGACGGGTTCACACCATAAAGCTCTGTTAACGCCATGAGATCCAACACCCGTGCATCACCTGCAAAAGTGGATGGGTCCAAGTTGTAGGACATAACAGTGTAAGGGCTTGTATCTTCGCGAGAGCCAAGCACATTCGTATTATCGCCATCGGCTTCAAACGGATGTTTGAGACCAAGCGCATGATAAATCTCATGCAACATGATTTCATAATCGAAATTAGTGGTCTCAGACCCAACAAAACGAGGGGCCACATAATCATCGGATATAAAAACATCCATACCGACTTCAAAGTCTGGATTCGGGAAATAAGCAAAACCAACTGCTTCAGTTTGGTTACTTACGCCTATTGCAATAACGTTCATGTCTAATGGGTCGGTAACCTCAATAAATGAAACATTTAGATAGGCCTCTAATCGATCAAAGATTTCCCTTCCAGCAGTTTGCACTACCGCGTTTGCCGTCTGCCAACCTATGACGCCCGGCTGCTCATAGGACGGTTGCACGACTGGAAATGAATACTCAATTACACGCGAATATCGTTCCAAAATCGGATCAACCGAGCGTTCAGGAGCATCCATAAGCAATGACGCCGTCCAATATGGTTGCACCAGTTCAGCTTCTAATACCTTGAAGTTTAGATCAACCGAAACAGGGGGGTCGTAATTTGCAGGTGGTGGGACATAGGACCCCAAGGACCCGTCGCCTCCCTGCTCACCACCTCCTCCGCAGCCCGCAAGGCCAAATAGCGTTACGCTGGAATAGGTCGACTGTTTAACTGCCGGCCGAAGGCGCTTATGCTTTGAACCAGGTCGTGAGGGGTTCGTCATAAGCGGTATCATTTCATTACAGTCCTCACCGGGATTACACAGAGACATAGCCCGTCAAATCTACTTGAACAAGCCTACGCCGACAAGAGCTGCACCGAGTATGAGCTGTTTCATTGGATGGCTTACTTTGGGCGTGGGTGTTCGACAACCTTTGCATCACCCACGGAAAAAGCCCCCCAACTATCTCTAGTTAGAAGGCCTTCCGTTGCCGTGAGCAAGTGTACGACTGGAGATCATTAAGTTAAACCCACAGCGTGTTCCTTAGGTGAGCAGCCCAAGTTTCCAAGGGGGGCTCAAGTTTTAGTTTTTAGGCGATAACGAAGTTGTCTGTTGTCAGCGTATCCAGATCAAAATCCAAAACTGTCTGTCCAACCAGTGTTACTTCATTAGTGTCTGCAACGTCACCATCACCATTCGCATCATGTAAGAAGATGTAGAGGTTTTCATCGTCGGCAGTACCGGTATCTACGGCAGTATCACCTGATACGACGACAGCCTTACCACCAGCTGTGATAGAAAACACGTCACCAGCTCCATCGATGAGAGCAGCAATATCACCGGTGCCATCAACACTGATGTTTGTATGCGCGGAATTATCAGCAACTAACAACATTACAATCTTACCAGAGATATTGACGTCGGAAGTCGCGCTAAGGCTTATGAGTGAGTACGTGTTCATCGATGAACACTTGATAAACAAGAGAAAAGACACTACTACAAAGTAGCAAATAGGAGTTTATAATGGGAAAAACTACATCTTTTGTGCTGGGTGAACATTTCGAACGGCTTATCAATCAACAGGTAGGCAGTGGACGATATGCATCGGCCAGTGAAGTGGTGAGAGATGCGCTGCGGGTATTCGAAGAACAGCAAACTGCTATCAAACGTTTGAACGATGCTATCGAAGAAGGCTATGCCAGTGGTATCAGCGACGCTTTTGATTGGGACGAACTTTTTGAGCAAACGGCTGCAGAAGCTTAATGTCGAATGTTCAGTTTACAAACGCAGCTCGCAAAGACTTGCGTGAAATCTTCACTTATACAACGAAAACCTGGGGCATAGCTCAAGCACGACAGTACTCTGAACAGCTAAAGCAGCACACAATCGCAATTGGTGAGCTTCGAGCGCACAGTAAACCTATACTAGGTGCATCCGCTGACGTTCATCAATCGCACTGCCGAAAACATATCTTTGTATTTGAACGCCAGGGCGACAAGGTTCTAATCGTTCGCATATTGCACGAAGCTATGGATATTCCCCGTCACCTCAAGTTGGACAGTTAAAGCAACTCCACAGCGGCGCTCATCTGCTGCGGATTAACATCAATATAGCGTTGTGTGGTTTGAATGCTCGAATGCCCTGCTAGTTCTGCCAACACACGCACGCTCACACCCTTGCTTGCTAGCTCTGTGATGAAGGTGCGTCTGCCACTGTGTGAGCTGGCGTTCTCAAATCCAGCAGCATGATAGATGTTTAGGAACAGCTGCGTCATCGTATTCGCACTAAATGCCCCGCCCTTTTGACTGGCAAACAGGGGTTGGTGTGCGGGTTGATAGCGTACGCAGGGACGATACAGCTCCAGTTGACGACGCAGTTTGGCGTTTATCCATACTGTGCGTGTCTTTGCGCCTTTGGTTTGGTTCACCAAACCTTGGTAGATGCCACAGCATATTGCTACTTCGCAGAATCATTAAATCATTTACTGCTTAGATCTGTACTTGTATTCGAAGATCATAAGTTAGATGTATTCGTACATCTAAACAAACATGTGGTGTAAAATTGACCGAAATAAAAAAAGCTGTATTTCCGGTTGCCGGTTTTGGGACTCGTTTTCTTCCCGCAACTAAGGCAATGCCAAAGGAACTATTACCAATCATTGATAAGCCCCTCATACAGTATGCAGCTGAAGAAGCGGTAAAAGCCGGTATTGAGACTTTGATTTTTGTAACTGGACGGAATAAACGAGCAATAGAAGACCACTTCGACGCCAACCAAGAGCTTGATCAGCACCTTAGATCAAAACAACTCCATGCCAAAGCAGATACAATAAAGAACATACTGCCAATGGGCGTAGATTGTATATTCGTAAGACAACCAGAACAGCTTGGGCTTGGTCATGCCATACTTTGTGCTGAAAAAGTAGTTGGAAATGAGCCGTTTGCAGTACTCTTGGCTGATGACTTTATACCCTCAGATGGTGAAGGCAGCACAGCTCAACTCTGTAAGGCGTTCCAGCAATCCAATAAAACACAGTTATTGATTGAACATATAAACGGCCCAAGTATATCTAACTATGGTGTTATCAAGCCGGGAAAAAATATTAGTGATGTGTTTGGATTAGTTGAAAAACCAAATATTCAAGCCGCACCATCACAGCTAGCCAGCATAGGGAGATATATCCTTAAACCGAATATATTTACTTTACTAAGGCAGCAAGAGCGAGGCCAAGGTGGTGAAATACAACTTGCAGATGCAATAAACACACTTGCACTTCAGGATGATGTTACATCTGTAATGCTTAGAGGGCGGCGTTTCGATTGTGGCACAGTAACTGGTTATATTGATGCAATACGCCATGTTGCAAATGCAATGGGGTATTAGTTACTGGATCAAACGCATACGCCTTAGCGACCCACGAACGCATAACTTTCAAATCCTGCCCGTTTCAAATCTTTTTCCGAATAAACATTGCGCAAATCTGCGAACCGCGGCGTGTTCATGCGCCGTGCAATCCGGTTCAAATCAAGCGCACGAAATTCGTTCCACTCAGTTAACAAAACACACAAATCAGCCCGCTGCACGGCCTTATATGCGTCCTCAACCCACACCACCCCCGGCAAAAGCGTTTCGCCCTCATGTTTGCCTTGCGGATCAGTGACAACCACTTTGGCCCCCGCGCCCACCAAGGCAGGCACAATGGTAAGGCTTGGCGCTTCACGCATGTCGTCTGTATTAGGTTTGAACGTTACACCCAATACCGCGATAGTTTTACCATTAAAGCTTCCATCGCACAGGGTGAGAAGCTTCTCGACCATACGGCGTTTGATCTCTTCGTTCACCTTTATAACTGTTTCGGTTATCTGCATGGGCACGGCATGTTCTTGACCAATACGTGCCAACGCTTTGGTATCTTTAGGAAAGCACGACCCCCATACCCCGGCCCTGCGTGTAAAAATTTGTTGCCAATACGCATATCAAGGCCCATACCCTTGGCGACTTCTTTCACATCTGCTCCCACTTTTTCACAGAGTGAAGCAACCTCATTAATAAACGTAATCTTGGTCGCAAGAAACGCATTGGCGGCATATTTAATCATCTCTGCGCTTTCCAAATCGGTTGTCACAATTGGAAAATCACGGAGGAAAAGTGGGCGGTAGATTTCAGCCATCACGTCGGCAGATCGCTTGTTTTGCACACCAACCACCGCGCGGTCTGGACGCATGAAATCATCAATTGCAGCCCCCTCACGAAGGAACTCAGGGTTAGACACTACATCAAACTCGGCAGTATTGTTTACTTTGGAATAATCTTTTGGATATAACGGTTTGTCCCAACGGGGACTGTCGATTTGGTCAAAGTTTCTAAAAGTTAGACTACTTCCTAACTCCTCAAGCTTGATTGCAATCGCCAAATAACGAAGGCCCTGCTAATGATAAAACTCACAATTGATCAAGCTCTACAGAAGGATGTCGAGGCTCACAAAGCCGGACAAATGCAGGAAGCCGATCGCCTTTATACTGCCATTCTGAAAGTTCAGCCCAAAGATCATGATGCCAACCATAATATGGGCGTACTGGCTGTAGGTGTTGGTAAAATTGAACGAGCTTTGCCATTCTTCAAGACCGCCTTAGCAAGCAACCCCAGTAAAGCGCTGTTCAGGCTCAGTTATATTGATTCTTTGATTAAGCTGGGCAAGTTAGCTGATGCTCAGTCTGTTCTGAAAGCCTAGATGAAGTCACCAATGACAAGGTCATCTGCACCTACCATGATTGCTACAAGATCTAGCTCTGCTGCTGTCAATGTATTTGCAGTGCTTGTATCTGTATTTGTCACCTTAAGAAGCACAGAATTGGTACCATCATCGACGTTCAGCAATACAGTTTCTGTTGTGCCAAGCGCAGCATCCAGTCCAGAGATTGTTCCTAGTAATGTTGCCAATGATGTCTCAAAAGTGGCATAAGTTGAAGTGATAGCAGATGTTGTTGTTGCAGCTACGAGAGCAGCCATATCGGTTGCAGCCGCGTCCGTTACTGCTGTTGATATGATATACACTGTCGCATCTACATCCGCTGCAATACCTCCTGCAAGTGTAGCATTCGATACAGCTGTAATAGTTGTTGCAGCATCATTAACTAAAGCTCCGTCGTAATCAAAATCATCTACGGTTGTTGTAAACCCAGTTATCTTATCAGCGTCCGTTAACGTTGTCGCAGTTGACACTACATCAACAGAGTTACCTGAATTTGCGTCTAATGTGATAAAGTCGACGCCCGTACCACCGTTTATAGTAGCGCTTGAAGCTGTAGTTGCACCAGTCATTGCAGCAACTGTAATTGTGTCACTACCAGCATCGCCGTTCAGTTGTAATACACCAGCTGTGGTAATGATCCCAGCTGTCATTGTGTCGTTCCCAGCTCCACCATTAATAGTTTGGGTGCTCGAAGCAACCACACCCGTTGTTATGGTATCGTTCCCAGAACCAAACGTGATTGTTTGGGCTGTCGTATCAGTGACAGTGACAGTGTTGTTTGCAGTAGACGCTGTAAAAGTAACAACGCCAGTAATATTGTTCGTTGAAGCTACGGTTATGTCAGTAGAACCAGTGAAGGTCATATTATTTACGACCGCGCCAACAGCTGAAAGAGTGTTTGCGTCTGTGCCTTGGCTGTTAACCGTCACGGTCTCGTAAGTTGTAGATGGTATCAAAGACGCAAGTGTGACGTTACCAGCGGTTCCGCCAATGTTGACCGTAAGCGCATCAGCTGCAGTGTCGGTTTTAATGTTAGCCGTAAGAGAGGTTGAAACGTTGTGATTAATATTGATGATTGCGTTATTCGCCAGATCATCGACCCTCATCTCAGCAATGGCTGCTCCTGTACCAAAGATAGTACCACCAAAATTATCAGCATCCTGGATTAAGCCTGTTGTTTCAATGTTTAATATTTCAAACTCAGAAATTTGAGTAGCAACTCCAGCTGCAATAGCAGCATCACTGATAATCAAAATGTCGCCATCTCCAGCACCACCCTTGATTGATGAACCAGTGTCCGTGTCAGCTACTGCTCCCAAGTCAAGCGTATCGTTACCCGCCCCCATATCAACGATCAAATCGCCAAAATTCTCTTCAGCGGTAAACGTACCGATATCAAATTGGTCTGCTCCAGCACCACCCTTGATAGTGACGGCTGTTTCACTAGCTGTTGTTTTAGCGGCAAATACGGAAGTCACAGCAGCTGTTGATGTGGAAGCATCAAAGTTAGTAGCCGCAATAAATTGAGCTGTGGAGCCTAAATCCAAAGCAGCGGTAGCATTAACCGTGATAGTTGTTGCGTCTGCACCGAAACCGTTACCAACGCCTAGGTCGGAAGCACCGGCACTTGCAACAATTATGAATGTCTCAATATCGCCATCACCATCTGTCTCACCGCCTACGTTCACCACACCACCGACCCCATCGAAGTTCAATGTGATCGAATCTGTAGTTCCAGATACAGCAGCGTCTTTGACAACAAAAGTTTGTGCTGCGGTGTTATTGTTTATGGAAATAGAAGTTGGAATTTCTTGTATATCGTCAACTAAGAGAGTTGCGGAAGATCCTCTTGAGATGATTGATGTTACCCCACTCACGTTGTCGAAATCTACGGTAGCGGCACCCAAAACTGTGAACATCACGTTTTCTACACCGGTCATGGCCACAGGCGTTACCGTTCCAGCGTTCAATGTAGCTGAAAGACTATCGTTACCATCACCTAGTGCGATTGAATCCCCTGAGTTAAACACTTGAACAGTGTCTATTCGTGCGCCAGTAACAACATCGTCAGCTGTTGTGCCAGCCACTGTGTCGTTCCAAATTGTCAAAGCTGACGTAATTGGCACGACCTCAACCACCACCGGTGCCGGCGCAGAACCACCACCACCACAAGCGGCGAGCGACAGAGCCATCATGGAGATACCACTAGCATTTGCCATATTTTTTGCGTTCTTAGTTTCCCAAATCTTAACTAGTTTAGCGATGGTGTTCATACGGCACTCCTACGTTTAGATCTCAAAAAGCAAGTTTTATGCCAGGTAGTATGCATTGGCAGATGAATAAAACAAACGGGCAGCGTCATTGCTGCTCGTTTTTCATTGCACAGTGGCGTCAAACCACCGTCAACGAGCATTCACACGGTACCGAATGCATTCATTCACTGGTGTTACTAGCTAAAACGGAGCTCAACAGCGGTATCACGCTCAATCCATAGTCCACTTTGAACAACGTGGGGCTGTGCGCGCTCCCACCACACTCACCTTATCCATGTTGCATGCACGTATGAGATATATTTGATCATTAAATGTTTTATTGCTGAACCATATCTGGTAAATTTTTTCGAGATTTACGCCCCTTTGTCGCTCCACATAACGAGAATCCTAGCATGACAGAACTTACCATTGATCAAGCTCTTCAGAAGGCCATTGAAGCTCATAAAGCAGGACAGGTGCAGGAAGCTGATCGCCTTTATACCGCTATTCTGAAAGCACAGCCCAAGCATCCTGATGCGAACCACAACATGGGTGTGCTGGCTGTTGGCTTTGGTAAGGTTCAAGAAGCACTTCCGTTCTTTAAGACAGCGCTCGAGGCTAATCCAGCCACAGTTCAGTTCTGGCTCAGCTACATTGATGCGCTCATTACGCTGGAGAAATTACATGAAGCACAGTCTGTGCTAAATCAAGCCAAGAGCAAGGGCGCTAAGGGTGATGGTTTTAATAAGCTGGAGCAAAGGCTACAGGATGCTGAACAAGAGCCTCTAGAATCCAATCAGATAGCTTCTGAACCACAGCCTAAGCAGCCGAACATTCTGGACAGCCTAAAACTGGATCAAGCGATCAGTCTCGCAAAGAAAAAAGCTAAAAACGGGCTTCAAGAGGAAGCAAGGCGTATTTATCAGGACATTCTCACTAAGTTTCCAAAGAATAAACGAGCTAGTGATGGCATCAAGGTTCTTGCAGGTAGATCTAACTCTAAAGAACCCAAAATTCAGGAGCCATCACAAGGTCAACTTCAGCAGTTGATAAACCTGTGCGCCCGAGGCACTTTTAAACAAGCCTTAGAGCAAGTTAACACATTAGTTAAGCAGTTTCCTAAGTCAGCCAACTTGTTCAACATTCAAGGCGTTATACACAAAGGCCTGAGGCAACTTGATTTATCAGTATTAGCTTATCAAAAGGCCCTGACCATTGAGCCTAATTATGCAGAAGCCTTTTTCAACTTGGGCATTTCTCTACAAGAGCAAGGTAAGCTGGAAAAGGCTATAGATTCATTTAAAAGAGCTCTAGCCATCCAGCCCAATAATGCTGAAGCTTGCAACAATATGGGCGTCACCCTCCAAGCGAACGGCAAGTTGGAAGAGGCAATAGATGCCTACAAAAATGCACTGACTATCAAAGCTAATTATTCTGACGCCTATTACAACATGGGCAATGCGCTCAAAAAGCAAGGTAAGTTTGAAGAGGCAATAGAAGCTTACAAAAAAGTGTTTGCCATCAAACCTGATAGCGCTGAGGCTTACAATAACATGGGAAATATTCTGAAAACGCAGGGTAGGCTCGACGAAGCCTTCGAGGCTTATAAAAAAGCTATCTCTATCAAACCTAATTATATTGAGGCCTACAGGAATAAGGGCGTTATACTACAAGAGCAACATAAGCTGGAAGAGGCGATAGGGGCGTTCACCAAAGTGATAAACATTAAGCCTAATTTTTCTGAGGCTTACAGCGATGTGGGAAATGTCCTTAAAAAGCAAGGTAAGCTCGACGATGCGATAGCGTCATACAAGAAAGCCGTATCCATTAAGCCGGACAATGCTCAGACCTACAACAACATGGGTGCTACTCTACAAGAACAAGGTCAGCTGGAAGATGCAATACAGGCCTACAAAAAAGCACTGTCTATCAAGCACGACTATGCTCAGGCGCATCGACATTTGAGTACTGTGAGTAAATACAAACCCAATGATCCTCAGATCAGTAAACTTATTAAGTTAATGAAAAGACGCGATTTGAAAGACGTTGATCTATGCCATTTCCATTACACATTTGCAAAAATGAACGAAGATCTTGGACAACTTGGAATCGCTTACGAGAGTTATACAGCTGGAGGAATACTCAGGCAAAAATTATTGGCTTACAATTTACAGAGGGACCAGCTGTTATTTGCAAAAATCAAGCAGACCGCGCAAAGTTTGAAAAACTTTATGACCAGCGTAACCAGCAAGACACAAGCTCACATTCCAATATTTATTTTGGGCATGCCTAGATCTGGAACCACCTTGGTAGAGCAAATAATATCATGTCACTCCAAAGTTAATGGCGCGGGTGAACTGCCTTTTATAAGTCGCTTTGGTGATCCGATTGCAACCGGGCTGGAAGCGATCACAACCACGTCACTGTCAAAGTTTCGCCAAACCTATCTGGAAGAACTCGCGAAAGTATCAGGCAATTGTAAATATGTTACTGATAAAATGCCTCATAACTTTTTATATCTTGGGCTAATATTTACCGCATTCCCTGATGCCAAAATTATTCATGTAAAACGAAACCCAGCAGCTACCTGTTGGTCTAACTTTAAACATTACTTTCCGGTAAACGGCCTTGGATATAGCTATGATTTAAACGATACTGTACGCTACTTCGAGATGTATAAGGATTTGATGGATTTATGGGATACACTGTATGGCGAAAATATTTATCACTTGGATTATGACAGACTGACTGTTGAACAGGAGTCTGAAACAAAAAAATTAATTAAATATTTAGAGTTGCAATGGGAGGAGACTTGTATGTCGCCTGAAAAGAATAAGCGTAGCGTTAGGACCGCTTCTCAACAACAAGTGAAAAACAAGGTATATGAAGGAAGCTCGCTATCTTGGCAAAAATTTAAACCATATCTCCACGGAGTACTCGATCACTTTAGTACCACAACAGAACACCCACCCAGATAGAACCCATCAAAGCCACAGCCAAACGTGGAAACCCGGCGCGGCTTCTATATCTTGTCCAGCGACTATTCTGGCGGTAACGCCTCAAACCAATACATCGCGAAGCCTGAGATCTAGATGGTAAGTCAACTAGCCATATAGAAGAATTCACTATTACAGAGCCCGAGTTTAAATAATTTTTTGGGACCCAGGCCTGAAACTTCGGCGGGGTCGTGCTGTTAAATCAGCTTAGTATAATCGCACTATATCGGTAACATTCATAGCTGCCATCTTACCCGAACCAATACACAGCCATCGTCTTATGCGATAGGATTTATGGCACACTTCTGTGCCTATCTTTTTGTAGCATCAACAAAAATTACAAGTTTTGATATACTTGTGCAAAAGTGTCACTTTTGTCTTCGAACATGCTCAAAACAAAGCTCATTGGATGTATGTTTACACAACTGTCGTGTCGCGGCCAAATTAACGCTTATTAACTAATCTTTAAAAGAATGTTGTCACTAGTACCCTTCTATTAGCATTTGTGCAGTGCCATTAGCACTTTGGTGGGGCAGACGGACTTGTGTGTCCTTTTAAAACTTTAAGTCGCTTAATTTTAAACCACTTTTGGAATAAACAACCAGCGGCCATTTACTAAGCACTCTTGACTTTTCTACTTGTCACGAAAGCAAGTATCCGTCCATTATGATTAGAGATCTCCATTATACTCAAAATGTTTTACTATACCGGCGGCAAAATCGACTTCTGAATATTACGCAGTTTGAAAGAACGATCATCAAGATTAAAATCATATCCCAGCTTCTTCATGCTTTTCCCAAGTTTCTGAACCACTTCATCAATCAAATCATCGGATAAGAAGCCCCTAAATTGCCCAACTTCTCCTTTATTGAAAAATGAAGACGAATGTTCCGACTGCTCTTTAAAACCAAAGTTGGTTTCTGATCTTTTCACCAAATGGAAATTATTAGCCTTTACTGCATTTGAAATATTTTTTTTGTATGCTTCAACGCAAAGAAATTCACAAAGCCTCTCGCAACACCCTACAGTATCCGTATGTAAATCTTCATAACGTATGACTAAAATCGGGAAGGGCCTACTTTGATCCAGCCAAGAGTCGTAAAAAATGTCCCAAGACGATATCAAGCTCGAAAATTGTCTTGCAGACTCCTTCAAATTACTTTTTGGTGAAGTTAATAGTGCGCCAGCCTGCTCTTCGTTTAGTCCAAAGTGGTTCATTACAGAACAAATAGTATCTAGAGGGTTTCTAACTACAATAACCGCTCGTTCAGTTATATCATAGGGTATAAGGGGAACTTCAGTATTTTGTCCTAAATTTGCGCTGTGCGTTTTTAAAATGTACTTATTTTTATTGTTAGCTCTGTATAAACTGTTTAACCGTCCGTGACGATCCTTCACACTATCAGAGCCAAGCGGGATACCTAAAGTCTGATATAGTTCTTTGGAGGTATCTGACCCAGTTACTGCGAGGTTGGCATCTATTGAATCATCATAATCGTTACCAGTTAAAATTGAACTCAATAGCATTCGAACCCAAGTATTTCCGGATTTTGGGTAACTGGCGATCCATGTAATCATTTTTATACAGAAACAAATAGCCCCCACAAAGTGGGGGCTATTATATTTGCTACCTAGATGAACACAAAGTCAGACGCATCAAGTGTCGACAGATCAGACACCCCTGACAATTTCACAAAAATTTCAATGTGATCAAACGAGTCTGAGGTACTATTAGCCGTGCCGGAGTTTGTTCCGGTGTCGGCACCCACTGCAGCGATATATGAGTCTGTCCCATCAGAGAAAGCTACTAGAATTGTATCTAAATCTGTTAGGGCCGATCCAAATTGGAAGGTGTCAGCGCCACCAGTTGCCATTCCTAACAAAGCCGCTCCTTCAGTGGCATAAGTCTGCGAGAGAATGACTACATCAGCGTCAGTTATCACAGCACCATCAGCAGTTACAGTTTTTACCGCTACGGCACCAGCACCTACAGAATTCGCCGATGTGTCGGTCATATCAGTAGCTTCAGTGAGCGCTTCGATAGCGGTTATGTCAATGCTAATTTTGTCAACAGCTGTTGTAGCTGTACCGGAGTTAAAATCAGTAATCACGTTATCGGCGAATGCAGTAGCAGGAGTTCCGTCGACATTAAACGTGAACGTGTCACTACCAGATCCACCTGTTACAGTGTTTACGTTGGTTGCATGAACTTCGATAGCTATACTGTCATCGCCATCGCCAGCATCTATTGTATCGGCGCCTGCTCCACCATCCATGGTATCATTTCCTGCACCACCATAAATAGTATCAGTCCCAGCACCACCTGTTACAGTGTCAGCGCCAGCGTTACCGTACAACGTATCAGCCGCACCACCGCCGACGATTGTATCATCACCGGAACCACCTTTAATAAGCGTTGCTGAGGCTGAGGCCAGAACATCCAGATCATCGGTAAGAGCGGTGGCATCTACTTCCACAGTAGTTGTATCCAAGGCTGCAGATCCAGCACCATCAAGGTCAAGTGCTTCATTACCGTCAATTACGAGTTTTGTGGCAGTTGAGTTCGCAATCACTGTTACAGTATTTACTGAGCTGGACGCTGAGGCTGATGACGTGATATTTACCGTACCCGTTGTGGCACCGATCAGGTCAGAGACTGTGGCCCCACCTTTCAAAACCAAGTTGTAGCCATTAACGCCTGCAACGGCATAAGATACAATTTGCAAGTCATCAACTGTTTTCCCAGCTGAGACTTCAAAAGTAGTACCATCCGAAACTTTTTTGAAATTGCCTTCCACGTCATCAACAATGACTTTCGTGACCCAGTCCAAGCCCTCTGTTGAGTCTAAAGTCAACGCGTCTGTACCGGTTGCGTCTGTACCAAGTCTGAGATGCAATGAAGTGTAACCTGTCATATTCGCCAAATCGGCCTTTGCAGTATCGGCATCGTTATATTCGTCGGAAATGATGAGCGTGTCGTCACCGGCTCCCATAGCATGGACTTCATATTTTGTTATGTCACCCACGTCCATTTCAATGGTGTCAGCACCTGCAGAACCGGTCACTGTGTTACCGGTGGTCGCTGTACCGTTGAAGTCACTGATATCTGCAGTAAAACCGCCGGTAGCTTTGGACCCATCAAGAGTCAACGTCTTAGTGGCAGCCGCACCTTGCGTGACCACACCCAAGTTGACCGCGACGCTAGATTCGATCGTAACTGTTTTTAGAGCGTTGCTGTCGAGTAGATCTATGGTTGCACCAGTTGACCCTGCGTATGCCGCACCCGTCACGGTGACTGTTTCTACACCGTCAACGGTAACGTCACCATTGTCACCTTTGATGTTCAAAACCTGGGCATCGGTCGCACCAGTTGCATCTGTCCAGTTGATGACGGTATTCTCTGCCGTCAGATTTTGGACCGTTACTGACTGCCCGGAGACTCCGGCAAGCGTAAGAGTACCTGCGCTGTCGTCGTTAACTATGCTTGTTAAGCCATCCACGGACGACACTGTGACAGTGATGGCCGTGCTCGCACGAAGATCAAGGTTCTCAATGCTTGTGGCGACCGGAGTAGCAGTTGCACCAAGGTGCAGGATCAATGTATCTGTACCCGCACCACCATCGATGCTATCTGCAGCTGTCCAGCTACCAGAGTTTGTGTAATTCTCAATGGTATCATTTCCAGATCCACCCACCATTGTGTCCGCTACTGCCGTTAAAGAAAGCGCTTTGGCGGCATCTACCACGGGCGTTACAGGTGTATCAACCACAGGTGTTTCCACAACAGGTGTCGTTGTAGTTGTGCTTGAGCCGCCGCAAGCTGCGAGCGACAGGGCCATAAGCGATACGCCACCGGCTTTGGCTGCGTTCTTGGCGTTCTTGGATTCCCATGCTTTCACGAGCTTGCTGGTTGCGTTCAGCGCCCCGGAGGGCGGAATTTCAGCTTTTTATTGCAACTGGTTAATGCCTCAGAATGAACAGTGACAGCATCATGACAACATCCAAAATCAACCCATTAACCAAATAGGCTTATTATCATCAATGTCTTAATCAGGTAGACGACAACTGTTGTCAGACTGTATTTTGAGTAAAAGGAACCTCAAAGTGCAAGTTAACCTCACTGACAACACAATCCGCAAACACATCAAAAACTATAACGGGAATAGAGTTTCTCTCACAGACACAAAGGTGCAGGGTTTGAGTGTGGAGGTGCGCCGCAGCAGCGCAACCTTCTATCTACGCACAGCGTATCAGAAGCGTTCAAAACGTACGACATTGGGCAAGTTTCCCACTATGAGCGTCGCTGATGCTCGCAAGCTGTGTGCTGAACACAAGCGACGGTTTGTACTGCAGGTGCACTCAGGTGTGCTCAACACCAACGTGGATATGCGCTTTGACGTTTACTACGAACAGCACTTTCTTCCTTGGTGCAAGATATACAAACGCACATATTCGTCGCATCAATCCATGTACAAAAATCATCTGCAAACAAGGTTTGGCAACGTCATACTCAGTGAGCTGTCTAGCCGCCATATATTCGCATTCGTAGCCCATATGTCCGAACGAGGTTACAGCAAAAGTTTCATCAATAAATGTGTTCAACATATCCGCAGCGCCCTACTCAAAGCAGATGAGCTGTGCGGCGCTGACACGCATTCTACACTGTATAAACCAATAAGACTGCTTCACACCAATCCACTCAAAGAACGATTTTTGGACGCAGCGGAAGCCGGTCGATTGCGAGACTATGTGGAGTTACACCACAGGGATGCCGTGTGTTTGCTGATTGGCTTTTTGATGTACACGGGTGCACGTCGGCATGAAGTGTTTGCAGCTGAGTGGCAGCACATCAACTTAGAGCGCAACAGCTGGTACGTACCAGTAACAAAGAACGGCAAGCCACGTTATGTGATGCTCAACCGCAGAGCCGTTCAGATAATTGAATACGCTAGACTGCTGCAAACACAGCAGTACATCCACAAACCACAGTGGCTGTTCATCAACCCCCACACACATAAACCCTATCGCTGTGTGTTCAGCAAATGGAGCCGTATTCGCGCAGAGTTAGGTTTGCATGATGTGCGCATACACGACTTGCGTCACAGCTTCGCAAGCACATTGGTGAACAATGGCGCTACACTTTACGAAGTGCAAAAGCTGTTGGGACATTCACGTTCTGCCACAACAGAACGCTATGCGCATCTAGCCAATCACCGACTGCAACAGGCAGTGAGTTTGATAGACAAGGCTTATGAGTGAGTGTGCCTGTTCATCGATGAACATTTCAGTAGTGGAAACGAAGCTGTGCTATCTCCAGAGATTGAGCTTCACCACTGCCAGCAACTCGGTACACCATCCTGTCCTCACGTGAAATACGCCGGGACCACCACCCACTAAGATCGCCTCGCAAAGGTTCTGGTTTTCCGACACCTGTGAATGGCGTCCTCGTGGCTTGTTTTATTAATTCATTTATGCGCGCATGGGTTTTTGGATTAGTACTTAACCAAAACTGGTAATCTTCCCAAGCAGT
>ENA-OQVM01002799-OQVM01002799.1-marine-metagenome-genome-assembly--contig:-NODE-2799-length-19686-cov-6.915906_pt1 | contig 19686 bp, 17 predicted proteins | sample MGYA00237776_ERZ505498 | MGnify/ENA primary metagenome ERZ505498 (study PRJEB26159, sample SAMN06265151) | marine metagenome | isolation source: Helgoland LTER site | place: Germany:Helgoland, sampling... | reverse complement strand
TCGGGCCAGCTGGCGGTTTCAAAAAACGTGGTCAGTTCTCGATCAATCGGGCCGGTGGTTACCTTGAGCAAGATTACAGTTGTAACCACGCCCAGACCAATCGCTATGAGCACGTCCATCCAACGTTTGCGGTGGGGTTCGGCGGTCAATTGCGGTAGTTTGAGTGCGGCAGCCGCGAAGAGAACAACCACGAGCGTTTCCACGAGGAGTTGGGTTATGGCCACATCTGGCGCGCTATAGAGAATGAAGATCATCGCCATGCCAATTCCCACGACTCCCAGACCAGCGATTGCGGTGATCCGCGAATTTGTCATCAAAGTCAGGATCGCACCAAGCAAAACCAGAATGAAGACAAGCCAATCCCAAAGCTCTACCTGCGGGAAACCCATTGCCGGAATACCAGTACTGCGGAACCACAGGGTGACGGCAAGAACCGCAAGCGCTGTCCCGAATGTGACCAGCATGTAGTGGTAGAGCACACCAGTTTGGATCTTCGCTGTCAGCGCCTTGCACCCAGCGGCAACGCCGGCCATCAGCCTGTCCCAGCCATTGTCAAAGCTGGGCGCGCGGTTTGTCAGATCGATCAAGATGGCGCGCAGTTTCGCTTTGGTGGCGTAAATAGTGAACCCTAGCGCGAATGTCGCGATGCTAAGGAATAGCGGCAGGTTTACACCGGCCCAGAGCTTCAGCTCTTTGGCAGGCTCTGCGTTGCCGATAATGGCCGCAACGGTGGGGTTCACCAATGAATTCGCCAGCGTTTCTGGGAAGATACCAAAGAAAGCGCCCATAATGGCCAAGACAACTGGGCCGACCAACATTGGCCACGGCGCCTCTTTGACGTTTGCAATGGGCGTGCCTGATTTGCTCCAGAAGGGGCGGAAAGACACGATACCAGCGATAGCGACCATCAAGGCGCTGGAAATCAACACGGCACCGGCCACGAACAGGGGCTCAGATGCCACTGCGATCGCACCTGCATATTTCAGCTCTTTGCCGATGAAGCCAAGGAAGGGGGGAAAGCCCGCCATTGAAAGCGCTGCAATCGCGGCTGCGGTTGCAGTGATAGGCATCGCGCCTGCCATCCCGAAAAGCTTGTTGGCATCACGGGTGCCGGTTTGGGCGTCAAGAATGCCAACGACCAAGAACAGCGCGGCCTTGTAAAGTGAATGCACAATCAGGAACGTTGCCGCCGCTGTAATCGTATAGCCGCTTTCATTGCCCAGAAGCAGGGTTAGCGCGCCCAATGCCATCAGCGTTGTATAAGCCAAAGCCAGCTTCAGATCCGTTTGCCGCAATGCCATGACAGAGGCAAAGACCATTGTGATTGCGCCCGCGATCGTCAGCGTCCAGAGCCAGAAATCCGTGCCTGCCAGCGAGGGGTGGGTGCGGGCCATTAGATAGACGCCCGCCTTCACCATCGTGGCAGAGTGCAAATAGGCACTCACGGGTGTCGGGGCGGCCATCGCGTTGGGCAGCCAGAAATGGAACGGTATCTGTGCGGATTTTGTGAAGGCGCCGGCCAAGACAAGCAATGCAATCGGCAGGTACATCACACTTTCGGTCAACACGCCGGGCATGGCGTTAATTTCTGACATTTCGAGAGTGCCAGCAGTCGCACCGATTAGGATAATGCCAGCCAGCAGAGCCAACCCGCCGATGCCAGTCATCAACAGGGCTTGAAGCGCAGAACGCCGTGCCTTTGCAGTGTCGTGGTTAAACCCGATCAGCAAGTATGAGGTGATCGTAGTTAATTCCCAAAAGACAAATAATGCCAATAGGTTATCGGATATGACAAGGCCAATCATGGCAAGCATAAAGCTTGTCAGATAGAGCGAGAAACGGGCCTGATGCACATGACCTGCCAAGTAACGGGCGGAATACAGCATCACCAGTGCGCCGATGCCGGTAATCAACAGCGCAAAGGTCAGACTTAGCCCGTCGATATAGATACTGACATTGACCCCAAGGCTGGGCACCCATCCCCACACGAAACGCAGTGTCTCGCCTGCGGCGATTGTCGGAATCATACCTGCAAACCACACAAACAGGCTGCCAGCGACGACGACAGGTATAAGGCCGGCGGGCGTTATCCAGCGAGTGGGCGTTGATGTATCCAATTGGGTATTCCGGTCAGCAAGAATTAAGCGGGAGGGTGAGGCTGCCTCATAGGCAGCAGAGGTACTAAGCTACGTAACGTGAAGGCGCTGACGGATGTGCTGTGGGATCTGGTGGTAAAGCATCAATGGTCATCCTTTGGTATAAGTAGGTGGTTGTCAGGTCTGCGGTTTCCATCATGACCTGCGACTGGATGTAGCAGCATATTTGAAGTTATAAACCCAATGATGTAGTTTACTTTGATAGGAAAAAACTATCAAAGTAGAATTCATGCCTGACCTACCAAGCCTACGACAGCTGCGCTACTTTGTGGCGCTTTCAGAGGCGCGCCATTTCCGCAAAGCCGCAGAGGCGATGGGCATTAGTCAGCCGTCGTTGAGCCTGCAAATCGGTAATCTGGAAAAGATATTGGGTGTCCGTCTGGTCGAGCGCGGGCGAGGACCCGTCACCTTAACGCCGGAAGGGCGCGAGGTGGTGTCGCGCGCATCCCGGATCATAGGCGAAGTGCATGGAATTATGGACATTTCGGCGTCATTGCAGACGGGTCTGACCGGAACCATCCGGCTTGGCACGACACCGACGATCGGTCCTTATCTAATGCCTTTTGTGGTTGAGAGACTGCATGCGAAGTATCCAGACTTGCGGCTTTACATCCGCGAAGTGGCCCCGCGTGATCTGCGTGGAGAGCTCTTGGCGGGCAGTCTTGATGTCATCCTTACCCAGTTGCCCGAGGGCGGTGCCGATCTTACTACCCAGCGTTTGTTTCGCGAACCGCTTTTGTTGGCCATGCCAGAGGACCATGCTTTGGCTGCTAAGACTGAAGTGACTGAGGCCGATCTTATAGATCAAAATGTTCTTTCCCTTGGGCCGGACTATGCAATGCATGCCCAGATCGCGGCGCTATGCCAACAACATGGTGGGATAATGGCGCGCGACTATGAAGGGACCAGCCTTGACGCGATCCGGCAGATGGTCGGGATGGGGATGGGGGTGGCATTGTTGCCGCGGCTTTATGCACGGTCTGAAATTGATAGCCGGTCCAGCAATGTGTCCGTACGCCCGTTTCGGCGCAGCACGGTGATGCGATCCATTGGGCTGGTCTGGCGGAAGGCTGCGACTGCTAGCATGTTCGAGCGGCTGTCGGACGTCATTAAGGATTCCGCACGCGAAAACCTGCAAACAGGGCAATCACCTGTTGTCCTCGATTAGTTGAGAGTTTGCTTAACCGCGCCAGCTGCGGATCGGGCCGCAATCCATGTGCACAAAGTTAGAGCGGTTGTAGCGTCCAACGCCACCAGCGCGACATGCGAGTGCAGCACTTGCCATCTGCGCGGTTGACCGGCTTGTCAGACGTAGATCGGCTGCCTGTCCACGCATGTGAAGCGAATTACGAGCAACGCCGCGGTTTGAGCTGCTCAACATCTGGTTAGTTTGTGGTGACCGATAGCCGGACAACAGCAGATATGGTTCGGATGTATCCATCAGGTTCAAGGAGGCTGACATAATGTCGATTGTCCGCAAATCCATCTGAACCGCTTCGCCTGTACGCCAGTCGCGCATGTGCATGTTTATTTCACGCACGGCTTCGGCGATATATTCGCCTTCGATCCAGTAAACAGTGTCAAGACGTTCGCCGGTGCGGCCAGAGTGCATTGCGATGCGGCGAATGTCGCCTGCGCCACGCAGAAAGCCTGCTGCGTTAGAGTATGAAGGGGCTGCTGCTACCGCTGTCGCGGCAAATGCGCCCAATAATCCGCGCCGGGTTAACCCAGAGGAGTTCTTTTTTGTCATGTGTTCCGCGCCTGTCCCGTCGCTCGACTTAGATGCCGCATTACAGCGGCTATTTTGCCAACATCTCCCCAGATGTGGCGTTTATATGGCACATTTCGAATCGTTGACCAAGGCCTGTTTAGAATTTTTTGCTTAACAAGTGGGAAATTGGCGATTTCTTGCGCAGATGTGGCTTTGTGGATTCTGTTTTGCAATCAAAGGGCTGTATCGTTGCAACACTCATACGTTGCATCCCCACCTCGCGATTTTGTCAATGGACAGTGATTTGGGTAAGGATATTGATACTCCAAGTGGCGATGAATCTGCCTTATCGTCTGCGTGGAACTTTGAGGAACGTGAATAGATGTCTGCTTATTTGTTAAGGTCGCGCCTTTGCACGCGCATATTGCCAGTGCTCTTGGCCGCTTTTGTTGTGATTTTTGCGGCGCCACAAGCCAAGGCGCAAGTTACTGAATTCCGCCAAGCAGTTGCGCAAGCTGCGGCGAACGATCCCGCACTACTGAGTTTCTACCGCGAGCGCGGTTTTGACGGGATATGGAGTACGCGCTCTGATCGCGCGCGCCGCAACGCTTTGCTTGCTGCATTCAACGAGGCGCCCAACCATGGTTTGCCCGGTGATCTCTATGACGCGGAAAGTTTGATCGCACAACTTCAAGCTGCACAAACCCCGCAACAGCAGGGCCAGCTTGAAGTCGCTCTTTCGCGGCAGTTCCTTGCGTATGCCCGTGACATACAGACCGGTCTTCTGACCCCGTCACGCATTGATCCCGCTATTCACCGTGAGGTGCCTTTGCGTTCACCTGTCAGCACCTTGCGTTCTTTCGTACAGTCAAATCCGGGTGCCTTTATGCGCGCCTTGCCGCCGAGCGCGCCAGAGTATGTGCGCCTGATGAGTGAAAAGATGCGCATGGAACGCCTGCTTGCCGAGGGTGGCTGGGGGCCAACAGTACCGGGGCGCAAATATGAGCGTGGTGATACTGGCAATGGTGTTGTCGCGTTACGTAATCGTTTGATTGCGATGGGATATCTTGAGCGCACCAATACGCAAGTCTTTGATGATGCAATCTATGGCGCTGTCACACGGTTCCAGCAGGCGCATGGGCTTGCTATCGATGGCACCGTCGGTCCCGGCACGCTTGAGCAGATCAATGTCGAGCCAGCTTCGCGCCTACGGTCCATCATCGTAGCGATGGAGCGTGAGCGCTGGATCAACCGTCCGAGGGGCGAGCGCCATATCTGGGTGAACATCACAGACTTCACAGCCAAGATCATCGACAATGGCGTTGAGACGTTTTCAACCCGCTCTGTTGTTGGTGCCCGTGATACTGATCGTGTAACACCAGAGTTTTCCGACGTTATGGAATTCATGGTGATCAACCCAAGCTGGTATGTGCCGCGTTCGATTATCACCAAGGAATACCTGCCGCAGCTGCGCAACAACCCCAATGCTGTGCGCAACCTTTTGATCACTGACCGCAGCGGTCGCGTCGTTGACCGCAGCACAGCAGACTTTAGTGGCTACACAGAGGCAAATTTTCCATATTCCATGCGCGAACCCCCAAGCCAGGGTAATGCTTTGGGTCTCGTGAAGTTCATGTTCCCGAACCGTCACAACATCTATTTGCATGACACCCCCTCAAAGAGCCTCTTTGGCCGCGAAGTCCGCGCATATAGCCACGGATGCGTGCGTCTGGCCGATCCGTTCGACTTTGCCTACGCGCTGCTGGCCAAGCAGGTTGGCAACCCACAAGAGGTATTTCAGGCGCATCTGCGCACAGGACGCGAGCGTCGTGTCGATCTGGAGGCACCGGTTCCGGTGCACCTGATTTACCGCACTGCTATCGTTCCGGCAGACGGCAAAGTGCAGTTCCGTCGCGACATTTATGGCCGTGACGCGCGCATCTGGAACGCACTGTCGCGGGAAGGGGTGGCCCTTCGCGCCGTTCGCGGGTAAATCTGAACCCGGAATTTCCTCCGGGGGCATGATGACACATTCGGTAAAAGACATCGCAGCGGCGCTGGGGGCTCAAGCCTTTGGCGCCGTTGATCTTTTGATCACGAGCGCAGCAGAACCAGCGGGTGCTGGCCCTGATGATCTGGCCCTTGCCATGACGCCAGCCTATGGTGATGCGCTTGGGCGCGGACAGGCGCGCGCCGCCGTTGTCTGGCCCGGTGCGGATTGGCAGGCTTTGGGATTGGAGGCGGCGATTATTGCGCCGCGCGCCCGTCTTGCAATGGCAGGGCTAACGCAGATGCTTGACATTCCTTTGGCAGGCAAAGGTATTAGCCCTCATGCGGCAATCGACCCGAGCGCAAAGATCGGGGCCAATGTGGCGATAGGGGCCTTCACCGTTGTGGGTGCCGGCGCTGTTGTTGGCGACAACACTTGGATCGCGGATCAGGTCAGCATTGCCGAAGGCGTGCAGATTGGCGCAGATTGCCAAATTCATGCTGGAGTGCGGTTGCGCCGTGGCGTGCGCCTTGGCGCGCGGGTGATTCTGCAACCGAACGTCGCAATTGGCGGCGATGGGTTTTCCTTTGTCACAGCAGAGCCATCGCATGTCGAAAAAGCGCGTGAGACGCTGGGCGAGGGCCCTGTCGAGCCATTGGCCGATCCAACCTGGCACCGGATTCATTCGCTTGGTGGCGTAACCATTGATGATGATGTCGAGGTTGGCGCAAACTCCTGCGTCGATGCGGGTACTATTCGGGCGACCCATGTGGGCAAAGGCACAAAGATCGATAGCCTTGTGCAGGTCGGCCACAATGTGATCGTGGGAGAGCATTGCCTGCTTTGTGCGCAGGCCGGTGTGGCGGGTTCGACGGTGATTGGGGATCGCGTTGTGATCGGTGGCAAAGCTGGGGTCGCTGACAATCTGATTGTGGGCGATGATGTGGTGCTGGGAGGAGGCAGTGTTGTACTGTCGAATGTGCCGCAAGGCCGCGTCATGATGGGCTATCCTGCGACCAAGATGCAGACCCATATTGAAGGCTATAAGGCCTTACGCCGCCTGCCACGGACATTGCGCGACCTTGCGAAGCGTCAATAGGCTGTTTCAAATCATGGATAGAGTGACTACATCCGCGACAAACAATATGAGTGTCACTAGATGAGCATCAAAGATCAGGTCATCGCAATCATCGCAGATCAGGCGATGCTGGAACCCGCCGATATCGGTATGGACAACACGCTTGAGGATGTGGGTATCGACAGTCTGGGATTGGTTGAATGCATTTTCGCGATTGAAGAGGCTTTCGACATCACAGTGCCTTTCAACGCCAATGATCCTGCGGCGGGAGAATTCGATATATCCTCAATTGCGGCCATTGTGACGGCGGTGGAAAACCTCAAAGCCGCGCAGGCTGTCTGAATGAACCGTGTCGTCATCACAGGGGCAGGGACGATCAACCCGCTTGGCATGGATGTGCCGTCGACGTTTGCCGCTATGCGAGAAGGACGCTGCGGGATCGGACCGCTTGAGATCGCTGATGTGGATCGTTTGTCGATCCAGATTGGTGGGCAGATCAAAGGCTATGATGAGGCCGCTCATTTTAACCGCCAGCAAATCGCGCTTTATGATCGGTTTACGCAATTCGCCCTGCTCGCTGCGCGGCAGGCCATCGGCCAATCGGGTCTTACGTTCTCAGGCGCATTGGCTGATCAGTCAGGTGTTGTTCTGGGGACATCCGGTGGTGGTTTGAACACGCAAGACGAAAACTACCGCGCCGTCTATGAGGCCGGCAAGAACCGCGTGCATCCGTTCATTGTGCCCAAACTGATGAACAACGCCGCCGCCAGCCACGTGTCGATCGAGTGGAACCTTCGGGGTCCAACGTTCACCGTTTCTACCGCTTGTGCGTCATCCAATCACGCGATGGGGCAGGCGTTCAACATGGTCCGCTGCGGTATGGCAAAAGTCATGATCACAGGCGGATCAGAGGCGATGCTATGCTTTGGCGGGATCAAGGCCTGGGAAGGGTTGCGCGTGATGTCGCGCGATGCATGCCGCCCGTTTTCGGCCACCCGCAACGGCATGGTGCAGGGCGAAGGCGCGGGTGTCTTTGTGTTCGAAGACTATGAGCACGCCAAGGCCCGAGGGGCCGAGATACTTTGCGAAGTCGCCGGATTTGCGATGTCGTCTGATGCGTCCGACATTGTGATGCCTTCGAAACAAGGGGCGGCACGCGCGATCGCAGGGGCGATCAAGGACGCCAAGCTGCCATCGGATGCGGTGGGCTATATCAACGCCCATGGCACGGGCACAGCAGCCAATGATAAGACGGAATGCGCTGCGGTCGCTGATGTCTTTGGGGCGCATGCCGTTCAGCTTATGATTTCATCCACAAAATCGATGCATGGCCACTTAATCGGTGGGACCGGAGCGGTCGAACTCTTGGCCTGCATCATGGCATTGAAAGACGGGATCATCGCGCCGACTATTGGGTACGAAGAACCGGACTCTGAATGCGCACTTGATGTGGTGCCGAACGTGGCCCGCGATGCGCAGGTCGATGTCACCCTTTCAAACGCTTTTGCCTTCGGCGGCTTGAATGCAGTTCTAGCGCTGCGCAAACATTAAGCGCAGCGCTTGAGCCTATTCGCTGGCTGTCTGGGTGCTTGACGTAAAGCCCGCTGTGAAACCTGTCAGGGACACATCCAAAACGACTTCTTCGGTTGGGGCTGCGGCAGGAACCAAACGCACTGTCGCAGCAGCGCCCCGTTTGAATTCATCGACTTCTTCTTGCGTAAAGCCCACGCGTGCGACGCAGCCCGCCCGGTTACAGAACGTAAACGGGTAGCGGCGGGCGTTCTGACCATCAACCGAGATGGTAAGCTGTTGGGTCAGCAATGTCTCAAGCGGTACTACGATGGTTGCTCCGGCAACGGCACGTTGGCCTTCGGGCAGGGGGAACATGTTAAATTCCGCAACTGAGATACCATCGGAATTGACTAGCAACTGATAAAGGTTGCAAGGATCGCGCTGGCCTTCTTCTGCCTTGACGCAGCGCAGCGCCCAGTCGCCGAATTCTTCACGGATATACGGCTCGCCAACCTGTGGGCCGACAGGCTCTCCAAGGCTGAGGTCTTCTTGTGCTTCGGCATCAGTCTCGGCTGTGGTTTCTTGAGCCAGAGCCGCACTTGCCTGACAAAGCAAAGCAGCCAGAAAGACGGATTTGATAATGCTGCGCATAGGTGTCGTCCTTTGTTTTTTTCACGGCCTAGCATGTGGCGCGCAGAGTGTCAGCGCTTAAAACATGGCCTTGGGCTGTCTTTCGCTCACATTTATGCGGGACTTAAAATTGAAGAAGGGCCCCCTAAAGGACCCTTCTCCATGTTCTCCCTGCCGGACTTGACCGACTAATTGAGCGAAAACTACGAAATGAGAAACTGACCGTCAACAGCAAATTTTTCATTCTTTTGCGAATTTTGAATCTTTGGGACTTAGAAAAAAACCGTGCCCGAAGGCACGGCAAGTTCAACAGGGAGGTCGTATGCGATTTCGCCAAATGGAGCGACGTCGCGCGCATTAAAGGTGGCATGAATTGGTTAACAATGTACCTTACTTACGAATATATATGCGGGGAACGATCTTTATGTCTGAAAACATCTTTATTGGCGGTGGTGGGGAAGCTTATGGCGCCCCGCAAACCCTATTGTTGGACAAGTCCAACCGCCACGGGCTGATAGCCGGCGCCACAGGCACAGGTAAGACCGTCACCTTGCAGATCATGGCCGAAGGGTTTTCTGCCGCTGGTGTTCCGGTGTTCCTGTCTGATGTAAAAGGTGATCTTTCTGGGCTTGCGGTGAGCGGATCGCCTGATTTCAAATTGCACGAGCCTTTCATGTCGCGTGCTGAAACCATCGGGCTTGATCTGCAATACGACAGTTTCCCGGTCACGTTCTGGGATCTCTTTGGCGAAAAAGGCCATCCGATCCGCGCCACCGTCGCCGAGATGGGACCACTGCTGTTGTCACGTCTTATGGACCTGACTGATGTGCAAGAAGGCGTCTTGAACGTCGCATTCCGCGTGGCGGATGAAGAGGGCCTGCCACTTTTGGATCTCAAGGACCTGCAATCCTTGCTCGTATGGGTCGGACAGAACGCCAAGGAGCTGTCGCTGCGCTATGGCAATGTTGCGTCATCCTCGATCGGGGCGATCCAGCGGCAGTTGTTGGTGCTTGAGAACCAAGGCGGCACCGCGTTGTTTGGCGAACCGGCATTGGACCTTTCGGATATGATGCGTACCAAGGACGGGCGCGGCGAGATTAACATTCTGGCCGCTGATCAGTTGATGGGCAGTCCGCGGCTTTATGCGACGTTCCTGCTGTGGTTGTTGTCAGAGCTTTTCGAAGAACTGCCAGAGGTCGGAAACCCCGACAAGCCCAAGCTTGTGTTCTTCTTTGATGAGGCCCATTTGCTGTTTGACGACGCGCCCAAAGCCTTGGTCGACAAGGTGGAACAGGTCGCGCGCCTGATCCGATCCAAAGGTGTTGGCGTCTACTTTGTGACGCAGAACCCCGGCGATATTCCCGATGACGTGCTTGGCCAGCTGGGTAACCGCGTGCAACATGCGTTGCGTGCATTTACCGCCAAAGACCGCAAAGAGCTGAAAACAGCAGCCGAAACTTACCGCGACAATCCGGCGTTTGATACCGCCGCCGCGATCCAAGAGGTCGGCACGGGCGAGGCTGTAACGTCATTCCTTGATCGTAAAGGTATTCCGCAGATCGTGGAGCGGACCCTGATCCGTCCGCCATCATCGCAGTTGGGTCCGATTGATAGGCCGACCCGCAAGGCGATCATGAGCGTCTCTGACATGGCTGGCAAATACGACAAAACCATGGACCGCGAAAGTGCGTTCGAGATGCTGACAAAGCGTGCGGATGCCGCTGCCAAGGCGGCAGAAGAGGCGGAAGCAGAAGAAGAGCGGCTGGAAGAGAAAGAACGTGAGTTCAAAGCTGCCCGCCGCTATGAAGGTGGACGCAGTTCGCGCAGCACATCTACATCGCGCAAATCGTCGAGTGATGGTTTTGGCGGGGCGTTGGCGTCTGTTGTGGTGAAAGAGCTTAAGGGCACGACAGGGCGCAGGCTGGTGCGTGGGATTTTGGGCAGCTTGTTCAAGGGGCGGTAGGCGAGATTAGCTCCGCTCACTGGACGCACCATCGTCGGTTCGCTATTTTAGCCCAAAGCCATTCCTATTGGGGGCGCTGGTCTATGTTAAATCGTCGGTCATTCTTTACCATTTTACTACTTTTTATGGTCGCAGCATGCGACCGATCAGGCGTAGTCGCCGTACCGGATGGCACGACGTTGATTATCTTGCGGCATGCCGACCGTGATGATGTGCAGCTGAATGAAAAGGGGCGCGCACGGGCCGAGGCATTGGTCGCCGCGTTAGAGGGTGTCAAGATCGACGCAATTTACGCGCCGCAAATTCAGCGCAACATTGATACAGCGAAACCGCTTGCGACGGCGCGCGGTGTGGAAATCAAACTGGTTGAAAGATTTGATGCGGCAGACAGCTTTCTGGAAATTGTCGCGGCGAGCGGCGGTCAAACCATTGTTTGGGTCGGCAACAAAGACAATATCTCACCTATCTGGGAGGCGCTTGGGCTTGATCGACCTTCGCCTATTGAATACGGCGATTTGTTCTTTGTTGACGGTATTCCGTCAGCATCACCAAAAGTAACACGTCTTCGGTTCGGGGCTGAATGATCGCCCCAGACCATTCTTGAAGAGAGTCACGATTTCTGGGTTCGCGGCCTAGAGCTTCCTGATCTTCAGCGTCGCAAGGCGGTTTTCATCCTTGGTCATCACCTCAAACCTGAACCCGTGAAATGAAAATACCTGTCCAACAACGGGGATCATCTGGGCCTCGTGGATGACTAGACCGGCCACGGTGTTGGCCTCGTCATCGGGCAGGTTCCAGTCATGTGCGCGGTTCAGGTCGCGGATCGTCATCGCGCCATCGACGATATATGCACCGTCTGATGTCGCCTCGATCTGGTCTTCCTCGTGATCGTCGAATTCGTCGGCGATCTCGCCCACGATCTCTTCCAGAATATCTTCAAGCGTGATCAGGCCCTGCAACGCACCGTATTCGTCCACCACCAAGGCAAAGTGTGTCTTGCGCTTCAGAAAGTTGCGCATCTGATCGTCGAGCGTCGTTGTCTCGGGCACAAAATAGGGTGGCATCGCGACCTTCATGACGTCAAAGGCTGCAAGCCCCTGCGGGTCTTCCTTGCCGCCATCAGTCAGTTTGTGCATCGCGCGCAGCAGGTCTTTGGCGTGTATGACGCCAATGATGTTTTCTGGCTCGCCACGGTAAAGCGGCAGCCGCGTGCGCGGGCTTTGCAGGATTTGCGCTAGGATATCTTGCGGCGGTAAATCTGCGTCCACCATCTCGATGCCAGAGCGGTGCAACATGATCTCTTCTACGGTGCGCTCATTAAGGTCGAGCGCGCCAAGGATACGGTCACGGTCTTCTTTGTGGACGATCCCCTCGGAATGGCCCAGTTGCAAAGCACCTGCGATTTCTTCGCGCACGGCGAGAATGTTGCTGTCCGGATCAGTGCGGACGCCGAAAACAAACAGCACGCCGCGAACCAGATAGCGGACGGCGGCGACCATGGGCGAAAAGATAAAGACGATCAGCGCGATGGGGCGTGCAACGCGAGACGCCACAGCTTCAGGGTAGGTTATCGCCAGCGTTTTGGGTAGCACTTCGGCAAAAATCAGGACCAGCAAAGTCATGATCAACGTGGCCGCAGCCACGCCGTTTTGCCCGAAGAGTTTGGTTAACACAGCTGTGGCAAGCGACGTGGCAAGAATATTGACCACGTTGTTGCCCAGCAGGACGGACCCAATCAGGCGTTCATTGTCTTCGGTGATAATCAGCGCCCGATCAGCGCCCTTTGAGCCTTTGTCGGCGGCCGAGCGGAGCTTTCCACGAGAGGCCGCGGTCAGTGCTGTTTCAGAGCCTGAGAAGAAGGCCGAGAGGATAAGAAGGATAACAATGGCGCCGGCGGTTAACCAGAATGCGGCGTCGAGAGATGCGGTTTCCATTAGGGGCTTTCAAGCAAAATCATAGGTCTTATGTAGGGTCTGTGCGTCAGCTTCAAGGTTTGCCTGCCTTCGCAAGGGGATGATGGTCCAGCACAAGCTCTTTGAGGCGTTCATCAAGGACATGGGTATAGATTTCGGTTGTGGCCACGTCGGCATGGCCCAGCATGGTTTGGATGGACCGCAGATCAGCACCGCCAGCCAGCAGATGGGTGGCAAAAGCGTGCCGCAAAGTGTGGGGGGTGACCTTTGCGGGGGAGACGCCGCCAGCTACGGCAAACTCCTTGATCAATCCAAAAAACCGGTGCCGCGTGAGGTGGCCGGACTTGCCTCGTGAGGGGAACAGGAACTTCGAGACGGGTTTGCCTTCTTTACGGGCTGCGTCCTCTGCGTCATCACGGGCTGTCAGATATGTGGCAAGTGCTTCTCGAGCGGGTGGCGAGAGCGGCACCAGCCGTTCTTTGTCACCTTTGCCGCGCACCAACAGCATACGTGGATCGCCGCGTGCCGCCGACACGGGCAGGCTCACCAACTCGGTGACGCGCATGCCAGTGGCGTAGAGCAGTTCCATCAAGCAAGCGTTGCGCGATTCTTCTTTTGGGGTGTTGTGGGCGGCATCAAGCAGGCGGTCGACTTCTTCGACAGACAGCGTTTTTGGCAGGCGCTGTTCCCGCCCCGGACCTTTGATCTGGATTGCCGGATTGTCATCGCGCCAACCTTCTTCAAAAGCAAAGCGGTAAATCTGTTTAATCGCGGACAACCGCCGCGCGCGTGTGGATTTGGCCAGCCCTTGGGCTTCGCAATCTATCAGATAGCTTTCGATATGATCGCGGGTGGCGTCGTTGAAATGCAATCCCTTTGGTGCCAGCCAGCCTGCGAAATCTTGCAAATCTCGCGCATAGGCCAGTTGCGTATTCGTGGCCGCATCCAGTTCTGCAGCCTGAGCTTCGAGAAAAACCTGGACCCAGCGGGCCATAGGTTGATCGGCATGGGTCATGTCGCGCGATCCAAAATCATCAGCTGAAGGGCCGCGCGGCGTGCCACGTCTTCCAATCCAACGGACCGGAACAGCGAGAGCGCATCTGTAACGGACCGAAGATCGCCTTCGGAGCCCGCTTCAAACAAGGCGATGGCGCGCAATAGCGCCTCGCCGAGTTTGCCTTCATCTACCCTGCTTTGCAGCTCTGGCGGAGGCGGGGTGCTGTCAAATGCCTCTTGGATGGCTAGAGAACGCGGAGAATTGGCAGGCAGGTTTTGGGGTGTGCCGCGGGCGATGCCGATCAAGAATGGATCAAACCCAGCATCAGCCTCTGCTGCGGCAATCGCGACGGCCTCGTAATATGGTGACAAAAGCCCAACTTCGAAAGCAATCACAGCGGCCTCGCCGGACAGCGGCAACTTTTGTAGTTCTTCACCATAAAGCTTGGCAAACTGGATTTCAGCGCGCGCCTGGCGCATAGCGGCCCAAGCACCCGGCAAGGTGCGCGCCACGCTGACAGGATCGCGTGCGGTCATGGCAACATCGAAACGCTGCATGGCTTCTGCCCGATCCCAGATACCGCCAGAGGCTGCGGGCGTGCGAGCGGTGTAGTTTCTGAGCAGCACATTCTCTGAGACGGCACCGTGGCGGGCTAATCGTTCGGTGGCTTCGAGCTGAGATTTCCATGCCGCCGTTGATTGTAAATCAACATGCGAAAACGCGAGTGGCAGGTTGGCTGTAATTAGCGGCTCGCCGATGGCTGCATGCATACGAAATGTGAGAGGGCTTATGCGGGCAGGGGGCGTGAGCGCTGGTTCGCCTTCATAAAGCTCTGGATCAAGGAAGCGGGACAAAAGCGCCTCTTCCTGCGGGTTAATATCACCCAAAACGCGGTGGGTGTTCAGGGTCAACACCGCCGTGGGCCAATCGCCATTGCGGGCGAGGCAAAAGATACGCGCCGAGAGTGTGGGGGCAATAGAGGGCGCGTCTCGCATGGCTTCGCAAGCATCGTCTTCTGTGCCGGTCAACAGTGCCACGTCAAACCATCGGCGAAATAGTGGTCCGGTATCAGGAGAGGCCTGCTCGATCAGCGACTGGGCAGGTTCCAGCGCACCAAGATCCAATAGCTTGTCAACGCGCGCTAAGAACAGAGCGCCTGCACCGTCCGCGTCGCGTGGCGGGTCCGCTTGTGCAAGCATAAGAACCTTAAGGAACTCTTGTAACGCTGGCAGCGTATCAACCCGCTCTGCGCGGACCAGATCGACAAGCACGGCCTCTTCGCTGGCCGACCAGATATCGCGCGGCAAACCTGTGACGTCGGACCGAAGCAACCCGATCGGGTCCTTTGACGGGCGATCCAGCGGAGTGACGGTGACATCAGGCGAATTTGCATTGCCTACAGCTGGCGCCTCGAACAACGGAGTAGGTTCCACGCTGCGCGACAGCCAATCAATGGCTGACATTGGCTCGTTTTGCGGCACACTCTGCGCCGATACCAAAGTACCGGTCAGACAGAGTGCTGCTCCAATCGCCTTAGTTTGTTTCCAGCGTGACAGGTTGTGTTACCTCTTGTGTGGGGGCCGCGAAATCGCCGGGGAAAAATAATGGACCAATATAGGCGTAGGCCACCAAGCCTACTCCTGCGAGTATGAACAAAAACAATAGCGCCTTGATGAACCGCCACATGGCCTGCCCCAATCTTTCATTTGCCTCAATATGTGGGTTCTTGCCCACTTGTTGAAGGGATTATATATGGCCTTTCGCGCAAGATCACGGCATTCATTCATTAAATTTCGCGTTCGGCATAGGTTGGCCGAAAAGAAGGGCAGTTTTTGCATGGCCGCAGAGCAGCAATATCACCTCAAAAAGACCGTCGTGTTGGTCGGAATGATGGGGTCCGGCAAAACGGCGATTGGGCGGGCGCTGGCGGCAGCGCTGGATGTACCCTTCGTAGACAGTGATGCGGCGATCGAAGAAGCAGCGGCGGCAACCATTGCCGAGATTTTCGAGCGGGACGGTGAAAAATTCTTTCGCAAGCGCGAGGCTGAGGTATTGCGCAGGCTGTTGTCAGGCCCACCGGGAATTGTATCGACCGGTGGTGGCGCGTTTCTGTCTGAGGCAAATCGGGATGCGATTGCGCAGATGGGTGTGGCCGTTTGGCTTGACGCGGATATTGAGATCCTGTGGGAACGTGTGCGCCACAAAGATACCCGACCGTTGTTGCGAACGCCGGATCCAAAAGCCACGCTAACGACGATCTACAATGAGCGGACCCCGATCTATGGTCTTGCGGGCCTGAAGATCGATGTCCAAGAGAATGCAAGTATCGAGCAAACGATGCAGTCTGTCCGTGATACGCTCGCCAGCCGCCCCGATATTCTGGAGACCACATAAATGACCGCAACAGTGCATGTGAACTTGCCGGGCCGCGCCTATGATATTCAGATCGGGCCGGGTGTTTTGTCTCAGGCGGGCGTGCGGATCGCTGCCATGGGCGGGCGGCGTCATGTTTGCATTCTGACAGATGAAAATGTGGCAACTTTGCATTTGGCCGCATTGCAGGCGGCCCTGACAGATGCTGGTTTGACGTCCGAGGCGCTTGCTTTACCTGCCGGTGAGGCCACGAAATGCTGGGCGCAGTTGGAGCGTTCGGTCGAATGGCTTTTGGCACAAAAAGTCGAGCGCGGTGATATCGTGGTGGCCTTTGGCGGCGGCGTGATCGGCGATTTGGCGGGCTTTGCCGCTGCGATCCTGCGCCGAGGTGTAAGGTTCGTGCAAATCCCTACCTCGCTTTTGGCGCAGGTGGACAGCTCTGTTGGTGGTAAAACCGGAATCAATTCGCCAGCAGGCAAGAACCTTATTGGCGCTTTTCACCAGCCAAGCCTTGTACTGGCTGACACGGCCCTTTTGGGGACGCTGACGTCACGCGATTTCCTCGCAGGCTATGGCGAAGTTGTGAAATATGGCCTGCTGGGTGATGCCGCTTTCTTTGACTGGCTTGAGGCCGAAGGCCCAGCTTTGGCGGCAGGTGACATGGATGCGCGGGTACGCGCGGTGACGCGGTCCTGCGAGATGAAAGCGGACATCGTGCAACGCGACGAGACAGAACAAGGGGACCGCGCGTTGCTGAACCTCGGGCACACGTTCTGTCATGCGCTCGAGGCCGCGACAAGCTATTCCGACCGTCTGTTGCATGGTGAAGGGGTCGCCATCGGCTGCGCTTTGGCGTTTGAGCTTTCGGCGCGCATGGGACTATGCAGCCAAGAAGACCCTAGCCGTGTGCGGGCTCACTTGCGCGATATGGGAATGAAGGTTGATGTGCGCGATATTCCGGGTGATCTGCCGGATGCGGCAGGTCTGCTTGACCTGATGGGGCAGGACAAGAAGGTGCTGGACGGAAAACTGCGGTTTATTCTGGCGCGCGGGATTGGCGATGCGTTCATCACGTCGGACGTGCCACGCGATGCCGTTTTGGGCGTGTTGGAAGACGCGCTGCGGATGACCTAGACCTTAGGCGCTACTGGCTTTCGTCGTCATCGCGACCGTCGAGTCGGATGCCATGCGCCTTGGCAAAGCGCAGGAACAACGGGATTTCGATGATCGCGTAACAGACGATTGTGAAAACGACCCAGTTGGTCTCAAAGAAAAGCAGCGTGAGTTGGACGCCGGTACCCCAAAACCATGCCCCCGCCACAATCAGCGCGAGCATATTGAGGCCCAGATCAATGACCATCAGCTTGTTGAGGGTTTTCTCCTCAAGCGTCGGAAAAATCCCAAGATAGGCCACGGCCAAAATCAGGCCGACAAGGATAAGGATTTGCGCTTCGGGTGAAACGACCATCGGCTTTAGAACGGGATTTCATCGTCCATATCGCTGCCACCGCCGCCAGATGGTGCGCCGCCGCCGCTGCCGCCGCCATAACCGCCACCAGAAGAAGAGCCACCGCCGTAGCCTCCACCGCCGCCGCCGTATCCGCCGCCACCGCCGCCTTCGTTACGGCTGTCGAGCATGGTGAGTGTGCCGTCAAAACCGTTCAGCACTACTTCAGTGGAATAACGATCCTGACCGGACTGGTCCTGCCATTTACGGGTTTGCAGTTTGCCCTCGATATAAACCTTGGAGCCTTTTTTGAGGTACTGTTCTGCGATGCGCACCAGGCCTTCTTGAAAGATTGCCACAGTGTGCCATTCGGTCTTTTCCCGACGCTCGCCTGTGTTTTTGTCTTTCCATGTCTCAGATGTAGCAATGCGCAGGTTGGCGACCTTGCCGCCATTCTGGAATGTCCGCACTTCCGGGTCTGCGCCCAGATTGCCGATAAGGATAACTTTGTTCACTGATCCGGCCATAACGGCACCCCCTCACGATTCTGCTTTGCCGTTTATCCGGCTCTCGATACATGGCGTAGCAAGGTTAACGCGAGGTTTCCAGAGGCAGGCTTGGCGGTTTGGCAGAAAACACCTAAGTAAGAGGGATCGTAATGAGCGAAAGCGGTATGGCGTGACCCGATTGACCTATCTTCTGAGCCTTGCAGCCGTGCTGGCGGCACCCGTTGCCATGGCCCAAGAGCAGGTCTCCACGATGTCGCGCTCCGGCTTGCTGCAAAGCCAGACCTCTGTGCTGGATGGGCGCGCGGCAGAGCAATATCAGAGTTCGACCCGTTTACAGCCCCCGCGCGCCGAGGGGTTTACGATCACCCCGGCCTATACTGGTGGCTACACCGGTCCCTACATGCAGTTGGCCCAGAGAGCGGCCACGAAACACGGCGTGCCTGTAGGATTGTTCCAACGTCTGATTGCACAGGAAAGCGGATGGAATGCGTCCGCGCGGTCGGTCAAAGGCGCCCTAGGGCTTGCACAGCTGATGCCCGCTACGGCGCGTGAATTGGGTGTTGATCCGCTTGATCCGAAACAGAACCTTGAAGGCGGTGCGCGGTATTTGCGCACGCAGTTTGAAGCTTTTGGATCATGGCCACTAGCTTTGGCCGCATATAATGCGGGGCCGGGGGCTGTGGCGCGCCATGGTGGCAATCCGCCTTTTTCCGAGACCCAGAATTATGTTCAGGTGATTTGGGGGCAATAGTCGCCCCGCCGAAAGCACTGGAGCTTCCGGCGGGAGTTTTTAGGGCAAGATGATGATCATTCTGCTGCGATTTGAATGACGGGTTCCATATCAGCCAGGTCAGCATCGCTAAGGTGGCACTTGATCTGGTGACCTTCGGCCAGCATCCGAACAGGTGGCACCTCTTTTTCACAAAGGCCGCCTGCGACTTTGGATTTCCACCCACAGCGTGTTTGGAACGGACAGCCTGACGGCGGGTTCATGGCCGATGGGATGTCGCCTTCAAGCACGATGTGTTTTTTCTTCACGCTTGTGTCCGCGATTGGAACGGCCGAGAGCAGCGCCTCGGTGTAGGGGTGGTATGGGGGCGAGAAGACTTGATCGGTGCTGCCCAGTTCCACGACATGGCCCAGATACATAACCATCACGCGGTCAGACAGATAGCGCACGATTGAAAGGTCGTGGCTGATGAACAACAACGTGGTTTTATGTTCGCGTTGGATTTCCATCAGCAAATCGGTGACCGCCGCCTGAACGGACACATCAAGTGCCGAGACCGGTTCATCCGCCACAACAATGCGTGCGTCACCCGCAAAGGCACGGGCGATACCCACACGTTGCTTTTGACCACCGGACAGCTGACGCGGCATGCGGTCGGCAAAGGCGCGCGGCAGTTT
>ENA-OQVM01002797-OQVM01002797.1-marine-metagenome-genome-assembly--contig:-NODE-2797-length-19689-cov-13.871660_pt1 | contig 19689 bp, 17 predicted proteins | sample MGYA00237776_ERZ505498 | MGnify/ENA primary metagenome ERZ505498 (study PRJEB26159, sample SAMN06265151) | marine metagenome | isolation source: Helgoland LTER site | place: Germany:Helgoland, sampling... | reverse complement strand
GATTGTGTGCTTTCTTTTGGTTACTTTTCTTTACACAAGTAAAGAAAAGTGACTGGCATGTCGGGCCACCCCCGACGACCTTGACTGTAAAATTCAAACAAGAGAAATAACTCCTCAGAATATCCCATCAGAAAGAAAAGTGACTGGCTGTCGGGCAGGGCTGTCGGGCCACCCCGACGACCTTGACCTTAAAACTATAAAGATAGAAATCAAAATCCAGAATGAAAGAATACTATCAAATAGTGCTTAAAGATCCAGACTCCGGCGGTCACTCGCCAGACCAACTAACAAAAACCCCTTGCCATTTCTTGACCGGCTGTTAAGCTCCCGCCCGAGAGTCGGCTAGACAATCGCGTATAAATACAATTTATTGTAAATATCCGAGGAAAGTCCGGGCTCCATAGGGCAGAGTGCCAGGTAACGCCTGGGCGGCGCAAGCCGACGGCCAGTGCAGCAGAGAGCAAACCGCCTAAGTCTATGCTTGCATAGAACGGTAAGGGTGAAAGGGTGCGGTAAGAGCGCACCGCGCTACTGGCAACAGTTAGCGGCATGGTAAACCCCACTCGGAGCAAGGCCAAATAGGGATCCTACAGGTGCGGCCCGCACTGGATCCGGGTAGGCTGCTTGAGGGCTGCGGTGACGCAGACCCCAGATGAATGATTGTCTACGACAGAACCCGGCTTATCGGCCGGCTCTCTTTTTTTCTCTATCATGAGATGTACTAGGTAGATGGCTGGCAGATGCTTGCCAAACCTTTGCATCTTATCGATTCTTTTTCTTTGTGTTTCTTTGTGTTTATTGAGCTGTTTAGTTGGCGTTAATTGGTCGTTAGACCAATGGAATATTAATGCAGCCAACAACGCCAGTGAGTATTACTGCAATACAAATGGTTTCTAAGAAGAGTTTCATGGTTTTTCCTTTTATCATTAAGTTTATGGGTGTCTGCTTATTAATGTTTAAAGCGGCAGAAACTATAATGTAAAAGATTAGATGAATTGACGATAACGGTCACGATTTTTGCGGACCTGTATCACAAAATATGATTTGTTATTGATTTAAGTCAGTTATTTAAAGCTTTAAATAAACAATTTTAGGCTCGCATTAAAGATGCTATCTGTAATGTCAAAAGTGCTAAGCAGAGAATCCCTCCCGTTAATGGCAGTAATAACTCGTATAGTCGATAGGATTTTTCGCGATACCGAATAATCAACAATGAAAAGTTAACAAGAGAAAATACGATAATAATAATGAAACTCGTGGCCTTGGCAAGAGTGACCAGAGGAAACCCCAAAGCCAGTAACCACACAATAAAGGCGATGAAGATAGTAGCGATGGTTGGCGTCTGCGTTCTTGTTGAAACGTGCGAGAATAGTTTTGCAATGAAATGCTGGCTAGCCATACCATACAGAATTCGTGAGCCCATAATCACTTGCACTAACACACCGTTAATAATAGCGACTAGGCTAATAATCCCAAGCGTGGTGGTGAGCTTAGGGTTATGATGTTCTATCAATTTCACCATGGGTGAGTCACTTTGACTCAGAACCTCGGGGGCGAGGGTTAAAACAGCTGCCAGTGAAATTAATATATAAAGCGCTGATGCCATTAATAAAGCAGCGATAATAGCTAACGGTAATGTGCGCTGTGGCTGTACAACTTCTTCGGCTACATTCACCATATCTTCAAAGCCTATAAATGCGTAAAAAGCTAAAAAAGCTCCCAATAAAATGCCAAACCAAATATCACCATTCAGTGGTGGCAGTAAACTCTGCCAGTGGTCGGGTAGTGTCAATAACTCAACTCTCAATGAGTAAATAACCAATAGTAATCCTACTATTTCTAATACGGTAATCAATGCAGCAATAGTGACTGACTCCATAATGCCCCAACAGGCAATTAAGGTAATACCTGCCACGATTAAGGTGACCGCGAGTATTGAAGGTATTTGGATGAACACCGCTAGGTAGCCAATAAAACCATTGACCATGGTGGCTGCAGATACAACCCCGGTTGCAATAACACACAAGCCTACCCATGTTGATAACGTTGCCGATGAAAACGCTTGGTTGATATAAACCACTTCGCCAGCGCTGCGAGGGTAGCGCGCACTGAGCGCTGCGTAAGAAAGCCCAGTAAAAATCGCAACAATGGAGGATATTAAAAATGCTATGGGTGCATATAGCCCGGCGATACCTGCGACTTTACCCACTAATACATAAACCCCAGCGCCAAGGATAGTGCCAAGCCCATAAAGTGTGAGTAGGGGAAGGTTAAGGCTGCGCTTAAGGGTGTTTATTGCCATAAATTAAAGCCATTAATGGAATTGAAAGAAATGAGAAAAGGCGATTGATAAGACTATGATCACCCGTTTAATGATTTCTTGATTATGATCAATTAATACAAAGAAATAGGGCCTATTATCTAATTTGATGAGGTTTGAGCGTTTACTTCTACCACTTGGATTTATCTGCTCTTTATGAGTAAGGAGCTATATCGATAAAACACTATAAATAATAGAGCAGCGAAAAGGAGATGAGCATGAATGATAACTTGAGACAGATGATCGAGAGTGTTCGTGAATTAGAGGCGAAGATAGAGACGGAGCTTCATCGTAGGCAAGAGGCATTACAATACAGTATTCATAATGGCAGAGTTTTTTTCGAGAAAGAATTAAAGCTAAAAAATGCTGCCTTAAAGAAAAGCATCAGTGAATATATTAAAGGTGCAAGATGGTCGGTTATTCTCACGGCACCCATCATTTATTCACTGATTGTTCCTTTGGTTTTGTTGGATGTTTTTGTATCTATTTATCAAGCCATTTGTTTTCCTATTTATGGTATTCCAAAAGTGCGGCGCAGCGACTACCTCGTATTTGATCGAATGATGCTGGATTATCTTAATGGTATTCAAAAAATTAATTGTGCTTTTTGCTCTTATGGTAATGGTATTTTAGCTTTCGGCCATGAAGTGGCTGCGCGAAGTGAGCAGTATTGGTGTCCCATTAAGCACGCTAAAAAAGTACGAGGTACACATAGTCGCTATCCTGTATTTACTGATTTTGGCGATGGAGAGCAATATCATGAAAAGGTTAGTAATATTAGAGAACTGTTTGATAAGAAAAATCCTCCAGCGGAATAATGATTGTGGAGGGTAAACAATTTTTGAGTGTTTGGTCATATCGAATTCAGGCGATTACATCAGCCGTTTTACAGTTGGCGATTGCAATATTGGTTATTATTTTGTTGTCGAAAGGCATATGGCTGAGTGCTTTTGCAGGCGCAATGATTTTTGCGTTGACGTTTGTTCCTGCCTTTTTTGAGCGACAACTGAGCGTTCATTTACCGATTGAATTCACTTTGCTGACGACGCTTTTTTTATACGCATCATTTGCGCTAGGTGAGGTAGGAGATTTTTATACCCGCTTTTGGTGGTGGGATTTAATGCTACACAGTCTTTCATCATTAACCATTGGAGTTATGGGGTTTCTCGCTATTTATGTGTTTCATATGACACATCGGGTACAGATGGCGCCCATTTATATTGCGAGCATGACATTTTGTTCAACGGTAACTATGGGTACGCTTTGGGAGTTGTTGGAGTTTACTTTGGATTGGTCATTTAATTTTACTATGCAAAAATCAGGCTTAATCGATACGATGACGGACTTGATGGTGGATGTTATGGGTGCATTTATTGCTGCGGTACTAGGGTATCTTTATGTTAAAAACGGTGACTCTCTTATTGTCGATCGACTCATTAATTACTTTGTTGCTAAAAATCCTAAATTATTTAATTAGACGTTGGCGGTTTAAACAGATTTTTTCTGCGTTTTCGGCGTAGCCAGTTAATGCTTCTGAGTATAATAGGGTAGGATAAAATCTTTTTTTCTAATTGATATTTTCCTGGGTAATCAATTAAAAGAAGTCCAATAATTAAGGTGAGTATGCCTTGCCCAGGCAGTATCAACATAGCTATACCGCTTAATAATAATGTTATGCCAAGAATGTTTTTGAGAAGTTTTTTAATTAGCCAATTTAAAGAGAGTGGTTTGTAAAAGGGCTTAGGTCTTTTTTTTTGTTCAAAGTAGTTGTCGGGAATAGCCGCAACAATAAAGGGCGTTATTATAAGAACCACAAAAAAAATGATGACTGAAAAAATTGTCATCGAAGTTAATAGGTTTATATGCTCTTCTAATAAGTTTCTCATTTGCTTTCTCTACAGTCTTAATTTTTGGGTGGAAATTTCGTTATAGAGTTTCGACAACTCTAATAGGATAAGCGTATATAAACTTATACGGAGATACTGTAAAAATTTTGGTGGGAATATATTGGTTAGCTATTAATAACATCTTATCCGATTAGATAGAATCAGATTTCTGTACCCTCCTTTTTTTCTAATAACCTGTATAAAAACGCTTTTATTGAGCTATATCAAGATTATATCGTGGTGTGATTGCTAAGATTCATTATGGCTTATTAGGCTTAAAAACCATTGCAGCAGGTTGTAGGAGTGTAGGCATATTAATTCTGACATGATTAATCCAAAAAGGGCTTCTTCAAAAAAAGATTGTTCGATAGAGGAGCATTCTCAAATTAAGAATGACCGGCTATCCGATGAGGAAGCCGTTATTCGCGAGTTGATTAAAAAATACGATATACCAAGCCCGCGGTATACATCCTATCCGACGGCAGATCGATTTATTGATAGTGAATCGTCTGACGACTACCTCCATTACTTAAGACAGCGAAGGACCGTTATTGGTCCCTTATCTATTTATGTGCATATTCCGTTTTGTGACAATATTTGCTACTACTGTGCCTGCAATAAAATAGTGACACGCGATAAAACGGTAAGTACACGTTACCTTGACAGTATGGAAAAAGAAATTGCATTAAAGTCGCCATTTTTTTCTGGCTCAAGAGTGGTAAAACAATTACATTTAGGTGGAGGTACCCCGACTTTTTTAAACCGTGCTGAATTACTAAGATTAATGCATTCCATAGCGGTGAATTTTCATTTAGTGGATGATGAGGACCGTGAATACGCAATAGAAGTAGACCCAAGAACCGTTAGTGTAGAAACAATATCATTATTAGCGGGCTTAGGTTTTAACCGCATCAGTATGGGTATTCAAGACTTTGATGAGGCCGTGCAAGCAGCAATTAATCGAAAGCAAAGCTATGAATCCATTGTTGATTTAGTACAGGCAGTTCGTGAGTTTGGTTTTAAATCATTAAATTTTGATTTAATTTATGGGCTTCCTTTGCAGTCGGTTGAATCAATGACAGAAACAATGGATAAAGTAATTGCGCTTTCCCCCGACCGTATATCTGTTTATAACTATGCACATTTACCTGACCGCTTTACTTCGCAACGACAGATCGATCGTTATTCATTACCAAGTGCAAATGTTAAGTTGTTGATGGCAAAATTAATTCAGCAGCGACTATTGGATGCCGGTTATTGCAGTATCGGTATGGACCATTATGCCAAGCCGGATGATGAGTTGTCCCAAGCATTGAATGAGGGTAGTTTGCAAAGAAACTTTCAAGGCTATGCTACCACTTTATCAACTGAGACCATTGCCTTTGGTGTGTCGGCAATTAGCTCGCATAGTGATAGTTATAGGCAAAATGTGCGTGAGCTAGAGCGCTATCAAGGTTTGTTGGATAAAGGCCGTCTACCTATTGGTCGGCACCTTATTTTGAGTAAAGAAGATAAGTTAAGGCGATTTATTATTACCACGCTAGCCTGTCAATTGTGCTTAGATTTTGCGATGGTGAAACAGCAATGTGATGTTGATTTTATGAGTCACTTTCAAGCCGAGCTAACTCATCTAAAAAGTATGGAACAAGAGGGTTTACTTATATTGTCGAATACGGCTATTACGCTAACCACTTTAGGGCGGCAATTAATTCGTAATATTTGCCAAGTGTTTGATCAATACCATAGTGCCGAAGCGTCTAGGCATTCGCAGGCGATTTGATTGGATGGCTATTGCCCCGATTGCCGTTTATTTGAAAAGGTGTTTAGAGGCGTTTATGTATAGACTTTTCAGATTCAATTTTAGAGAAATGGTCCGCCCGACAGGAGTCGAACCTGTGACCTGCCCCTTAGGAGGGGGCCGCGCTATCCAGCTGTGCCACGGGCGGATGATGCGCATATTGTAGTATCTTTTAATAATAAATTCAGTAGTCAGCATTTATCTAGATCTGCTTGATCTTGAGGCTCATATCATGGATATTGATAAGCATCTTGACTTGATAAGTATATTGATAAGTATCTTGGGCCGCTTTTCAATTTCAATAAGCCGTTATTACCCAGCTCAAAACCATAAGTCCTCCAATTGTAAAAACCATAAGTCCTACAATTGTAAAAACCATAAGCCCTCCAATTGTAAAAAGCATATTAACCACCGGAAAATTATATCCATTCGTCATTTGAGTAATTCTAGGTCACTGAATACGTATATAAGCCTTTTAAAGCCACGGTTTATGGCGCAAGGTCTGCCTTGCCGGATAAGCATTGAATGGCTTTCTGCTCACAGGGAGGGCAGTCTCTGTTATAACTGGGGCACCTGGCAATGCATTGATGGAAATCGATAATGCAGAAGCGATTTTCCCGTGATACACCCTGACAAGCTGGATAATCGACACTGGCATTAACTATTTTACGGCGGATTAAATCGCAATGACTAGTCAAAAATAGCGCACGACGTTTAATGAGCTGCCCTTGCTGCAGTGAGAACGGAGGGGCTTTTTTGGTGAGGTCATGCGCTAGTGGATTGAGTAAAATATCAATAAGCTGTCTGTGCGTGTAAGACATGCTGATGAATAAAGAGTGTCTATCAAGAGTAGGTCGCCAATTATTGTTAGAATCTTGACTAGCGCAAGCGCAAAGTGACATGCTAAGGCTAATAACAATAAGCCAGAGTGAAGTTTTCATAGTGATCTCCCTGAAAGTTGTCAATTCTGTTTGAGCGAAAGCTCATACAAGGTTGACTATATCAGGTCATTGTTCATATGTGAACTTCGAGATGTGTTCGAATTATAATAATGACATTATCTGAAAAGTTAGCTAGAAATCTGAAATCACGGCGCGGTAAATTATCGCAAGATGCGTTTGCGCGTAAATTGGGTATATCACGAGCGACGTTAACGCGCTTAGAGAATGCCGGCCAAAACACCACACTTAAAACCCTGAATCAAATTTGTAAAAGCCTGCGTTGTGATGTCGGAGATTTGTTCTCTGATCCTACAAAAAAATCATCCTGATTAATCTTATATATGGCTCTATGTCTGTCTTTAATGCTATTTTTATACCTTTTTTTTACTATTAGATGCTTTTTAATTGAAAGGCAGGTATAAAGATTTAAATGTAAAAAAATACGCAATAAAAAAAAGAAATAATAGATATGTTCGAAACTTACTCAACATTATTTGATGCGAGAGGGCACCTTTATCATCAGGCAATGAAGGACTTTCCTGCAGCCCGAAAAGCAGAGTTTGATACCGTTATTGATTGGTTAGACTTAACGTCTGGGATGTCTATTTGTGATGTACCATCAGGCGGTGGCTACCTGTCGGGTTATATTCCTCATAATAATATTAATTTCTATTTTGTTGAGACCTCTCAAGTATTTTCTGATGCTGCCAATATACTGTGTAATAAAGCGAAGCAGGATATTGATAATGTTCGAGGGGCAAGCTATAAAAATATTGTTTGTGACAGTATTACAACCATACCGCTTAATAGTGATTCCGTAAATCGTGTTGTCAGTCTGTCCGGCTTGCATCATGAGGTTGATCCTCCCCGTTTTTATACAGAAGCGGCGAGACTATTGAGTGACGATGGTCTTTTAGTTTTAGCTGATGTCAAAGAAGGCTCTGGCGTTGCTGGGTTTCTCAATGAGTTTGTTGATCAGCACAGCAGCATGGGCCATGAAGGACGTTTTTTCTGTGAGCAAACATTGGTAGATGTAGAGCAAAGTGGCTATACCATTATTGCTACAGCCCATGAGCATTATACTTGGCGCTTTTCATCGACTGATGAAATGGTTAATTATTGTAAGATGCTTTTTGGTATTGATGAGGCAGATAATGCCACAATACTCAAAGCGATTAACGATTATTTGGGCTATACAGAAACAGAAAAAAATTGCTTAATGAATTGGGACCTTATGTTTATAAAAGCAGCCAAATCAAAGTCGATTCTCTAATTTAAAATCACTCCCTCCTTTTTAAATATTTTACAAAGTAACTGTTTATTCGCCTTGCGAGTCTGAATTATTACGCCTATTTTTAATGACGTTTAGTTTTTATGTATACCCTATATTTATCTATACATATTATTAATCACTCATTTATATTGATTCTTCATTAATCAAAGCAAGCAAGGACGATTTCTATGCGCGTATTTTCATATTTATTAACATCCCTTCTATTTTTTACCTCTCCGCTCTATGCACAAGATCTTTATGTCAGCTACCTTATAGGTCATACCATCACTGAAGATAGTGATATCAACATATTATCTGAGCCTGTCATAAATAATATTTCATTGGATTACAATAACGCTACCAGTGGCTCTTTAAGCATAGGCAAGTACTTTAATAATCATATTCGTGGTGAGTGGGAGGCCTCTTATCGTGAGCCTAATCTCGGTCGCTTGTCAGGTACTAATGACTTAGGTCAGTCGGCTAGCGTAGATGTGAGTAACTTCTTACGGACAACGACGTTAATGTATCGAGTGCAATACGATTTTACCGAGCATGAAAAGTATCCTTTTCAACCTTATGTATCGGGCGGCTTAGGCTTTGCGCATCATAAAATCGATTTTTTTGGCGAAGGTGAGGACGATGCCGTTGTCGCATATCAATTAGGTGCCGGTTTAATGTGGGAGTTTGGCCCATTAAATTACATCGTCGCTGAGTATCGATATTTAGCATCACAAAGTGCAGATTTTGATGGCGTGAGTATTGATTATGCCGCGCATGAATTTAGACTCGGTGTATTGATGGGGTTTTAGATAAGTATTTCTATATTGAGTAAACTTTAATGGATATAAAAGGTCTTTGCTAATCATCAATATGGATGTGGCATGATGGCAGAACAAGAAAGGATGTTAAAAGTAAAATGTAGAATTTGGCTGGGAGATAAAGCTAAAAGTATACGAAAGCATCCAGAGCTGTCCACGTATATTGCTTCGTTTTTCTTATCCATTATTTGGCTATTAGCATGGCTTATAATATTTTTTCTTAGTACTTGGTTAATTGATATTACTACCGGCACTAAGGGTTTTATACTTGCCCTTTGGCTTGCTGTTGTTGCTGAATCAGTTATTCGTTACGTCGAGAATTTAGATGGTATAGCGTTTTTTAGTAAGCCTAATGAGAAAAGTCCTAGAGGTGATAATAAAGATTTCACTTTTATGCGCATGATATTGCTATTATTTATTGGTATGAGTTTCGCATTCTTTTTCCAGTTTTTAAGTTCTGATGCTATCGCTATTTTCGAGTCGACGGATACATTGTTTGTAGGCCAAAAAATACCGGGAAGACACGGCTTTATTATTATGATTAACGCTTGGAGTAATACCTTGTTAAATGATGGACAGATTGGTTTGGCATTAGTATTAAGCTTTCTATTCCGAATAGCTATATATAAAAGAAACCCTAATACGGCCAAGCTAAAGGTAGACTAATGCGGGAGAAATTTTCCACTTTTTAAGTAGATTGATTTATTTTATAGCGCTTAAATGTTAATGTGAATTCTAGAAAGTTGTTTAATATATTTATGTAGAATAGATGAAAAGGAGTTTTAATTGGCCACATACATCCCATTATTATTGCCAGTGATCTTTGTTGTATTAATCACTTTCGGTATTTTACTTGGTAATGCTGGAATTCAATCATTACAAGAATCCGAAGTGCATTCTCAAAATGCACCGCCATCAAAAGAAATTAATGATTAATACGAGAAATAGTTATTAGCGTCTTTAGGCAGTAAAATATTGCTTAGATAATGTTTATGCTGAATGAGAAACGACAAGTAGAAATGCTTGTCGTTTTTTTTTGGATTAAATTTTTACAAATGAAACCTTTTTTTATGTTGTGCGTAAATATCGTGAGCGTATTGTAGTCAGTTAAGAATTACTGACACAAAGTTAGTTCATTTTGGGTGACTAAAGCATTCTTGCCCAATAAATGTGATAGTGATTATCTTATCGAGTAGCGCCACAGATTGTTGGCATAGGAAAATGGAGAGCGGGAAGCATTTTATGGTTATTAATCAATACCCATTATATTGTTTTTTTAAACACTTCTAGTGGAACAGCTTACAGACCTAAAGGCCATATTGCATTCCAAGCGGGCGAATATTTATTACCTAGAGAAATGTCGGGTAATGCAAAAAGATGGTCGCGTTTTATATCTCACCGAAGCAAAAAACGAAAACCAGTATTGGAATATCCCCATAGCGAACACCACCTGTTTGTTATTAGGTACAGGCACCTCTATTACCCAAGCAGCAATGCGTATGCTAGCGCAGGCGGGCGTTTTGGTTGGGTTTAGTGGCGGCGGTGGCACACCTTTGCTTATGGCAACTGAAATTGAATGGTTGTCGCCACAAAGTGAGTATAGGCCTACGGAGTATATACAAGGGTGGATGTCATTTTGGTTTGATGGTGATAAGCGGTTACAGGCAGCTAAGCAGTTTCAGCAGCGCCGCATTGAGTTTTTAGAGCAAGTTTGGTCAAAGGATCGAGATCTACGAATGGAGGGGTTCTCGATTGATGATTCAGATATTGCTAGTGCGCTAAAAAACTTTAAAGCTAAGACTCTGAATGCCAATAAAGTGGGTGAATTACTACAGATTGAAGCGCAATTAACCAAGCAACTATATAAGACTGCGGCACAGCGAACCCAATATGGTGATTTCACACGAGAGCGTGATGCACTTGATGCCGCCAATGCCTTTTTAAACCATGGCAATTATTTAGCTTATGGTTTGGCGGCAACCACATTATGGGTATTAGGCATACCGCATGGCTTTGCGGTTATGCATGGAAAAACGCGCCGCGGCGCATTGGTTTTTGATGTGGCAGATTTGATTAAAGATGCATTGATACTACCTTGGGCATTTGTTTGTGCAAAAGAGGGCGCGAGTGAGCAGGAATTTAGACAGCAATGTTTACAAGCGTTTACGCAGCATAAGGCGTTAAATTTTATGTTTGAGCAGGTAAAAGCCATTGCGTTAAAAGATGATTGGGTACAGCAGTCATGATGGTGACCTTTGTTTCTCAGTGTGAGAAAAAGGCGCTGAATAGATCGCGTCGTGTACTTGATGCCTTTGCCAATCGTATTGGCGATAACACCTGGCAGACAGTAATTACGCAAGAAGGGTTGTTAGCGGTTAAGAAGTTGCTGCGTAAAACAGCGAGTAAGAATACAGCGGTGAGCTGTCATTGGATTAGAAGCCGGTCGAGGACGGATTTGGTTTGGGTGGTGGGTAATAAAGAGAAGTTTAATCAGGCAGGTGTTGTGCCGGTTAATTCAACGAAGAGAAATTTGTTATATACACAAATAGAGAATGACTGGAAATATCTTCCTTTGATTAAAGCATTGGTGGCTATGTCAGCTCTACTCCATGATTGGGGAAAGGCCAGCGCTTTGTTCCAGGAGAAATTGAAACCATCTAGTAAGCAATCTTGCCAAGGGGACCCTATTCGGCATGAGTGGATTTCTTGTCTTCTATTAAATGCCTTTATTAAAGCTAATAGTGATAAAGGGGGATCTGATTCTGAATGGTTGACTGCGTTTTCTAAAGGAAATATAGATGAAAATGTATTAACAAAAATTGCGAAACAGCAAGAGAGATACCCGCTTTCTAAGTTGCCGCCAATGGCTAAGTTGTTATGCTGGCTGATTGTTTCTCATCACCGTTTGCCATTGTTGGATGATAGCAACTTGAAAATGGAGGAAGCTGATAGCATTGATAGTGTGTTAAGTCTTATCAGTGTTAATTGGGGTTATGAAAACAATGCTGATCAGGCCGATCAGCAACGCCGAATTAACCAGTGTTTTCACTTCCCTAATGGTTTGGTTAGTAATTCAAATTCTTGGTTGGCGAGCGTTAAGAAATGGTCCAAGCGTTTAATGAACTGTGAGGATCTTGCTGCCCAGGCTTTATCTGATGGTAGTTATAGGCTGATTTTATCGCATTCTCGTTTATGCCTAATGTTAGGTGACCATTTCTATTCGTCTCAAGATGCTGATGGAAAATGGCAAGAAAATATAGGTATATTTGCAAATACTGATCGAAAAACAAAACAGTTGAAACAAAAGCTGGATGAGCACTTAGTGAAAGTGGCTAATCAAGGTTTACGGAATGCACATTTGTTACCTTATTTAGAGACAGAGCCGCCTAGTGCGTTAGTGCCTTCCGCATTAAAAAAGCTAAGCCCTATGGCGTTTCGTTGGCAGGATAAAGCGACAGCCAAAATTAAGAACTATCACGCCGAGAATAAAGATGTAAAAGCATGCTTTGTTGTGAATATGGCTAGTACAGGCTGCGGGAAAACCTTTGCCAATGCCAAGGTGATGAGTGCGTTGTCTCATGATGGAAATAGCTTACGATTCATTCTTGCGCTTGGGTTGCGAACGTTGACCTTACAAACTGGCCATGAATACCGCAATCGAGTTGGGTTGAAAGATGATGACCTAGCTGTATTGATTGGTTCGCGTGCGGTTATTGAGCTAGATCGACAGAGAAAGTTAGATGAGGATGCAGATAGCTTTGAGAACTCAGGATCGATTTCTGAAGAGCTATTGTTAGAAGAAGATATTGATTACGATTGTGATATCCCGGAAGAAGGTTTTGCTACCGTGTTAAAGCAGTCACGAGATAGGCAGTTTTTGTATGCGCCGGTATTGGCTTGTACGATTGATCATTTAATTTCTGCTACTGAGACCAAGCGAGGCGGGCGCTATATATTACCCACGTTACGCTTGATGTCCTCAGATCTAGTGATTGATGAGATTGACGATTTCACGGGGAATGATCTTATTGCCATTGGTCGTCTTATTCATTTGGCGGGGATGTTTGGCCGAAAGGTTATGATTTCATCCGCAACGATTCCACCAGACTTAGCGGAAGGGTATTTTAAAGCGTATAGGGATGGTTGGCGTTTATATAGCTTAACACGTGATGCCAGCAAAGTTATTGCTTGTATGTGGATAGACGAGTTTAGCTCTTGTTTATCCAGTAATACTGCTCGAAACACGGATCAAGCTACGGCAACATATAAAGAGGCGCATCAATCTTTTGTTAAACGGCGAGTATCGAATTTAGAAAAACAACCCGCAAAACGTAAAGCTGATATTGCCCCATGCAAAGATATTTTGCAGAATTACCGTGAAAAATTAAATGATCAAGCGGTTATTCAAACCAAGCAACAAGTTTATTTTGACCGCTGCTTAAAAAGTGCATTAGCGCTTCATAATAATCACCATACCGTTGATCTTAAAACTAATATCAAAGTTTCCTTTGGTGTCATTCGTGTAGCGAATATCAAGCCTTGCATCGAACTTACCCAGCAGTTACTAATGCCGCATAATACTGAAGCGACTGAGTTGCGTGTAATGGCCTACCATAGCCAACAGGTGTTATTGCTGCGACATGAGCAAGAAAAACATTTAGACGCAGTATTAAAACGTAAAGAGAAGGAGGGTGAACAGCCTCGTGCGCTTATGGATAGCACGATTCGAAAACACCTAGATACAATTCATCAAATAAATACCAATCAAGAAAAAACAACAATCAATAATGTTTTGTTTATTGTTGTTGCTACACCGGTAGAAGAGGTAGGTCGTGATCACGACTTCGATTGGGCTGTCGTTGAGCCTTCGTCCTATCGCTCTATGATCCAATTGGCAGGTCGTGTTCGCCGTCATCGTCATGGGCCAACCGAGCAGCCTAATATCCATTTAATGCAATACAACTGGCGTGCATTAAAACATCATCATAAAGAAAATAATAAAGCGTTTATTTATCCTGGCTTCGAAGATAAATTACAGCTTCGCACCCACGATTTAACGGCTTTAATTGATACTGAACAAGTTGCCAAGCGGTTAGATGCTATTCCTCGTATTCAAAAAACGGCACAACCTCAGCCAAGACGAAATCTTGCCGATTTAGAGCATCATGTCACACATAATTTACTGACCTCCTACGACTCTTATGGTCCAGCAAGTTTACAGGGCTACCTGCAAGAACCTTGGTTTTTAACGGCTTTGCCACAAAAATTTACCCCGTTTAGGCAGGGGCCCAAAAGCTTGAAGGTTTTTTTAGTTTTTGACCCAGACCGTGAGCGTTATGTGTTTCATGAAAGGAACCCAAGTGGTGATTTTATTGATAGAGAGAAGTTATTGGGGATTACACATAATTTGTTAACAGAGCAGCAAGAGCAGCGCTTATGGATAACACGTGATTTTTCGCTAACGGTAGAAAAAATGGCAGTTGAGCATAATCGGAGTATACGAGCGGTGTCGATTCGCTATGGGGAGTTATCGTTTCTTCTAAAAGAGAGCGCAAACTATGAATATAACGACCAGTTGGGATTGGTGGTGGGGTGAACCCTGTGATAGCGAGTATCACAGGGTTCTAAGCTGCCTATGCGGCAGTGAAGGATCGAGAATCAAGTAAATGTACATTTTCTAAGCTACTTATTCAGTAGTGAACGTATAGTACCAAATAAATTTACATGGTTGTAGTGGGTGTGTATAAAGTTTAAGCTAGCCGCTCAAAGTAATCAAATAGGTGCTGGGGCTATGAGTAAGCGGTTTGTAGAGAAAGAGACATTAACGATATCACGTGAACGAGAGGTGTCTGTGCTTGACGGTGCTGACAACACAAAGGGCAGGCTAGATTTAGTAAAGGCGCTTTTAGGCGATTTATGGAGTTGGGCCATTGTGAATAGATTTAATTTAAAAAAGGATGATACGGATGGAGAAAGCAATAGTTGATTTTTTTGACGAGCGAAGAGCCGCTTGGCTAAAGAAAAACCTCAGTTCTAATCCCGATGAAGGAGAGGTTCAGGCTAAGGAAAAAGAATGCATTGATATATTCTCATTAGAGAACTGGCTGCCCAATGCAGCAAAAAGAGCGGGACAAATATCTATTTCAACGCACCCTTGTACGTTTAGTCACCCCAGCGCCCGTAAAAACAAAAATGGTTATGCGTCATCGATAATTGCCAAAAGTCTATACGCGAATGATGGGCTATTACGTAGTGGTAATGTCAACGTTGAAGCGGACGCTTTGGGTAGTGCCGGTGCTTTGGATGTATATAAATTCCTTAATTTAATGATGGCAGATGGTTTAAGCCTTTTAAAAAATATTGAGCAAGACACTAATTTAGCTAAGCAATTGCTAAGTATCAAGTCGCAAGACTATGAAACATTGAAAGCAGGATTTATGGCAATGTTAGGCAATAGCGAAGAGCAAATTACTAGCTCTAAAATAAAGCAAGTTTATTTTCCTGTTGGTGACAGCTACCACCAGCTGTCTCTATTAACCGCCTCTGGCATTGTTTTTGAGCTAAGAACGCGTATTGATATTCTACGATTTTCTGAGGAGTCAAAAGCAGCGAGAATTTGTAAAAAAGAAAACACCTACCACGCAACTGGTTTCAAGCAATTAAACAACATAACGACTATTGGTTATGGTGGAACCAAACCTCAAAATATTAGTGTTTTGAATAATAAAAACGGTGGTAAAGCGCATCTTTTGTTAAGTATGCCTCCAGTATTAGAAAGTCGCGATGTGCAATTCCCGAGCACTGATTTTTTTAGCCAATCAATTTCACCTTTTAAATGTAAGAGCATTTTTTATGCCTTGCATGATTTATTGACCCATCATAAAAATAATTGGCAAGTGCGTTATGAGAGAGATGAATATTATAGGGATATTGTTGATAAAGTTATTCAACAGATGGTTTTAGTCAGAAATATTGCTAAAAATCAATTTAATGCTGAGCGAAGCTTGCTAAATAAGACCCAGCGTATTTGGTTGTGCGTTGATTATGAGGAATATCGGCTTGAAAATGATGATTGGCTAGATGATTTAACCATAGCGATTGCACGCTTTATTTTTAATGGTTATGAAAAAGTGTTGAAGAAAAAATCCTTTATGTTTTCAGATGATGAGTTCAAGCATATTCATAGCGTGGTAGACAAAGATAAGGAAGCATTGCGATGAGTTCAGGTTTTAAAAAATTATTGATTTTACCTAGAGTGAAGATTCATAACGCTAATGCATTGTCGAGCCCATTTACAATTGGTTTTCCAGCCATGACAGCTTGGCTGGGAGCAACCCATGCGCTGCAACGTAAGCTGAATGCGAAGGGTCTTGATGTGATTTTTTCTGCAACTGGAGTGGTCAGTCATTCTATCGATTTGCAGATATATCATGGTGCAAATGATTTTGTTTCGTCAATTATTGGTACGGGCAACCCACTCGATAAGACTGGTTCGCGATCTTCTTTTATCGAAGAGGCGCGTTGTCATGCTGAGGTTTCATTAATCATTGAAGTGCAAAAAATAAAATATGCACAACAAGATGAGTTAATTGATCATGTATCCACAATAATGAATGCTCAAATGAAAATGGCGGGTGGTGATATACGCAGTTTTGATTCTCCAGAGATTATAGTTGTTGAAGAGGGTGATGATCTTTCGTTAAAACGTCTTAATCGAAAATTAATGCCGGGTTATGCGTTGGTCTCAAGACAAGAACTTCTAGAAGATGCGATGAGTGAAGGGCAAGATGCATTAGATGCACTCCTTGATTACTTAGTTATTCACCATAGCTGTGAACAATCTGACGATGATGTGCAGTGGCAGAGTAAGCGTAAACAAACATACGATGATATTGAAGGAACCTATTCCTCAGTGGGTTGGGTTGTACCTATTGCCACGGGTTTTTATGGCATTAATGATATCGGTGAGGCAAAAAATCAACGTGATCCTGAGGCTCCTCATCGTTTTGCTGAAAGTATTGTGACACTGGGTGAATTTAAAATGCCGTATCGTTTTAATAGTGTTGAAGATATGTTGTGGCGATATCAATATGATGAGGCTAATAACTTGTACCAGTGTTGTCAATCGCTGAATGGTTAGCGTTCTATAAAATGAAATACACTTTTTTTAATTAAATCTAAACAAGGAGAAAGATATGGCTAAAAAAGACGATATTGTATCGGTACTGGCTTTTGAAAAAAAACTGGTTGCTAGTGATGGATATATGTATGGGACCCACTGGGACGATAAGGAGAATACGAAGCCGCTTAAATTAAAAGAGAAGTCTGTTCGTGGCACTATATCAAATCGTTTAAAAAAGGCGATAAAAGATGATCCTCAAAAACTAAATGCAGAAGTTGAAAAGGCCAACCTACAACGCGTTGATGCTTGTGCATTAGGGCCTGATCAAGACACACTTAAATTAAGCTTCACCTTGAAAGTTTTGGGAGGGATAGCTCAACCATCAGCATGTAATAATCCAAAATTCAAACAAAGTTATGCGAAAGCCGTGCAAGACTATATTGATAAAAAAGGATTTAAAGAGCTTTCGCGTCGTTATGCGATGAATATAGCCAATGCACGTTTTTTATGGCGCAATCGGGTTGGTGTTGAAAGTGTTTTGGTTGAGGTTAAAGCAAGTAATAAATCGTTAAAAGAAGCTTTTGAATTTGATGCGCTGAAGATAGGTTTTCGTGATTTTGAAACAAAAGATGAAAATATTGATAAATTAACCAACCTGATTGCAAGTGTGTTATCAAGTGAGGATGATTACCTATTACTAGATATTAATTGCTATGCGCAAGTGGGTAAGGCGCAGGAAGTTTATCCTAGTGAAGAGCTTGTTCTGGATAAAGGGAAAGGAGATAAAAGCAAAATTCTTTATGATGTTAATGGTGTTGCTGCTATGCATTCACAAAAAATCGGTAATGCTTTGCGAACGATTGATACCTGGTATCCAGAATTTGATGATCCAAGTGCGGGTGTTGGTCCTATTGCGATAGAGCCTTATGGTTCTGTTACTAATATGGGTAAAGCGTTTAGAACACCTAAAGATAAGCAGGATTTTTACACCCATTTTGATAAATGGGCACGAGGAACTGTTTTAGACCGGGAAGAGGACGAGCATTATGTTATGGCGATATTGGTGCGTGGTGGTGTTTTTGGTGAGAGTGATAAATAGGAGTTCGCCATGAAATTCTATCTAGACATTACCCTGTTACCTGATGAGGAAACCGATTTAGGTTTTCTTTGGCAAAAAGTTTATCAACAAGTACATTTATCTTTAGTTGAAAATAAACAGTCAGATAATTCATCATTAGTTGCTATATCTTTTCCTCAATACGGTGAAACAAATTTCCCATTAGGCGATAAGCTGCGTTTGCTTGCAGGAAATGCAGAATTACTTGAGCGACTTGATTTGGCTCGTTGGTTAACACGATTAGTTGATTATTGCCACACGACGTCAATAAAGCCAGTGCCGACGAATGTTAAATATGTGCAGTTTCGGCGTAATCAATTTAACTCGAATGTTCACCGATTGGCTCGTAGACGAGCTAAAAGAAAAGGCGAAACAGTAGAGGAGTCGTTAAATTACTTCGCAAGCTTTAAAGATGAACAAACAAGACTCCCTTATATAAATATGCAGAGTTTATCAAAAGATAAAAAATTTAAGCTGTTTATTAAAAAGGAATCTGCAGAGCAAGAACAATCAGGGGAATTCAACTGTTTTGGACTTTCTAAAACTGCCACCACACCTTGGTTTTAACCTTTATTTTCACTACTCTTTAGCATATCAATAAAATCAATAGGTTATAACAGCGCTTAAATTCATTGGTAAAACATACCATTCGAATCTAAGTGCCTGTTGTGACTGTTTTTTTTAGCTTTATGTTTGTGTTAACTGCCGAATAGGCAGCTTAGAAAAACCGATTCATCGCTCATTAACTTCGATTTAAGTTAACTGCCGAATAGGCAGCTTAGAAATCATCACGATGGAACAGTTCATCTACATTTTCGTTAACTGCCGAATAGGCAGCTTAGAAATGATTCACTTTGTGTTGCGTTCATTTCAAGCGGTTAACTGCCGAATAGGCAGCTTAGAAATACTGGCGGTAACTTTGGTGCAACTGCTACGGGTTAACTGCCGAATAGGCAGCTTAGAAAAGGCAGCTTCACGCCTGGAACCGTTGTAAATTGTTAACTGCCGAATAGGCAGCTTAGAAACACCGTCCCGTCTTGATAAATACCATCCGTCAGTTAACTGCCGAATAGGCAGCTTAGAAATTTGTCGCGCTGACCGAATCTAAAAAAGGAAAGTTAACTGCCGAATAGGCAGCTTAGAAATGAGAGAATACGCGCACAGAGTTATCAGCACCGTTAACTGCCGAATAGGCAGCTTAGAAAAACCCCAGCTCACGTTCTCGCGTATCTCGTCAGTTAACTGCCGAATAGGCAGCTTAGAAATTGACTCCTTTCGAACTAAATTTCCAGTTACCGTTAACTGCCGAATAGGCAGCTTAGAAAACTAAAAAAACCTATATACGCCGCGTTCTGCGGTTAACTGCCGAATAGGCAGCTTAGAAATTTACGATGTCGCCATACTTTGATAAACC
>ENA-OQVM01002788-OQVM01002788.1-marine-metagenome-genome-assembly--contig:-NODE-2788-length-19754-cov-10.433603_pt1 | contig 19754 bp, 5 predicted proteins | sample MGYA00237776_ERZ505498 | MGnify/ENA primary metagenome ERZ505498 (study PRJEB26159, sample SAMN06265151) | marine metagenome | isolation source: Helgoland LTER site | place: Germany:Helgoland, sampling... | reverse complement strand
AGTGACAACCACTACGTGAAACAGTTAGAAGCTTTTTGTTCATCAGTTAAGGATGGTGTTGACTATCCTTGTACGTTGGAGTTCTCAAAAGGAACTCAGCACATGATTGATATGGTTTTTGCAAAAGAAAAGTCCGGATAACCCCCAATAAAAAGCAAAACCCCCATCTGTCGCAGAGTACATATATACATAACATACACCCCCCCTGTGGCCCTCCTGTAGGGGGCTTCTAAAGCCGAACATCAAAGCCTAACCAAAGCCCAACACACACTCACACTTGTGCTTCTAAGTGCCACTACAGACGCCCTACCTTGACGCTCAACATCAACGCTCAACCAAAGCTGAACTTTAAAGCTGAACTTCAAAGGGTAGCTTCTTAGGTTGACTTGAAGTGTAGCTTGTTAAGCTTGAAGTCAAACTCGTGTACAAACTCGTGTACAAACCTGACGCTTGACTATGAATAGCTGTGCCAGATATCCTATGTTTTGTTGAGACTTATGCTTAGCTTGGCGCCGTACTGCGGTGTAGAACTCTTCTCGGCCGCACCAACACTCTCCGAATATCAGGTGTAACCCACTGATCGGTAAGCAATATTATGCTAACGGGTTATGTGGAGTAGACAACATGGTAGACAAAAGCCCTGAGTATTTAATGAATAAAGGTGGCGTGTTTTATTTCACCAGACATGTGCCGAATGATCTTCAACAGCATTATGAACGCCCTCGCATTGTGATGTGTCTCAGAACAGCCAGTAAGAAAGCGGCTCTTAAAGCCAGTCTTGCTTTGGTCACTAAACTTGATGATTATTGGTTAAAATGCGGATATCGGCTATTGATACCCCAGCCTCACACCTGCTTGTCAAAGGGCAGACAAAGGAGGTGTTCATATCATCTGCCCTAACACTGTCTAACTCCTTGGCCACGTATTGCAGCCTGAAAGGACAGGATCGTGCAAAAATGTTCTTTACTGCTGGGCATAGGAATGTTGGCTAGTTAATTGATCATTTGGGTGATCGTCCAATAGATACACACAGCACTTTGGATGCCGTCTTGTTTAGAGACTGGTTGGTTGAACGTGATTTATCCCCATCCTCTATTTCACGAATTTTCTACACTGTCAGGGCAGTCATAAACCTGACGATATAGGAGAATGGACTGAATTGTATCAACGGCTTTGCAAAGACCTTTTTGCCCACAAACGATAAGGATAAAAGACTACCAATCCCTCAAGTTGAATTGAGGAATATACAGAAGACCTGCCTTGATATGTCGAATGAAAGAAGACTGCTTATTGCCCTTATTTCAGATACAGGAATGCGCCTATCTGAAGCCCTTGGTCTTGTTTGGGAAGACGTATGAACCGCCCCTTGTTTGTCGGAGGCTGATTTATCTTAGTTACGCGGCCATGTATGATCTTTCCAGAGCGGCATAGAAGTTTGCCTCTGCTTCAGCTGGCAGGATATTCCCGATAGGCTCCAGCAGGCGGCGATTGTTAAACCAATCGACCCATTTCAGGGTGGCGTTTCAACGGCCTCAAAGCTGCGCCATGGCCCACGCCTGTGGATGACTTCAGTCTTGAATAAACCGTTGATCGTTTCGGCCATGGCATTGTCATAAGAATCCCCGACGCTGCCGACTGACGGTGCAATCTTCGCCTCTGCCAGTCGTTCGGTGTATTTGATCGACAGATATTGCGATCCGCGATCTGAGTGATGCACTGGTTGATCTTGTGCTGGCCTGCTTTGATGAATGGCCTGTTCCAAAGCCTGCATTGGCTATGCGGCTTGCGCGCCAGCCAACGATGCGCCGCGCAAAAACATCAATGACGAAGGCCACATAGACAAAACCTTGCCACGTGGCAACATAGGTGAAGTCACTGACCCATAGGACGTTTGGCGCAGACGCATGAAACTGCCGGTTCACCCTATCCAGTGGACAAGGTAACGCTTTGTCAGGGATCGTCGTTCCTGGCCTTTTGCCACGAATGGCGCCTTCAATACCAATATCTTTCATCAGACGTGCGACTGTGCAGCGCGCAATATCAAAGCCTTCCCTGTGCATCTGACGCCAGACCTTCCGCACACCCTAGACATTGAGATTTTGCTCAAAGACCTGTTCGATCTCGGGCTTGAGTTCAGCATCGCGCTTAGTACGGTCCGACAGGCGGGACGGATCGGCCCGCTTGGCCATGTTGTGATAGAAAGTGGCTGGGGCAATCGGCAGAACCCTGCAAATCGGCTCGACCCCATGATCATCGTGGTGATCTTCGATGAACTGGATCATTTCTTGAACGGGCGGTCGAGCTCCGCCTGTGCAAAATACGCGGAGGCCTTGCGAAGGATCTCATTGGCTTGCTTCAGCTCGCGGTTCTCACGTTCCAACGCCTTCATCTTCTCCGCCATCTCGGGTGTGATGCCGCCGCGCTGGCCGGTATCAACCTCGACCTTCTTGCCATTCGTTCAGTGTTTGTGGACCTGTCGCGCTTTAGTGCCGCCCCACGTGCTCGTTTAAGCCACCTTTCGTTCGAAAGCGACAGGGCTTTTCCAGCCCAATATTGAGTGCCGCCTTCGCGGATTGTAGAACCCATTGATGTATTCAAAGATTGCCATCTCAGCCTGTCGCCGCGTTTCCCATGAATGCCGCCAGATCAGCTCGGCCTTGATGGTTTTGAAGACCGTCTCGACGGCGGCGTTCTCATAGTAATTTCCTTTACCACTCATCGACGCTTTGAAGTCATGTTGGCGCAGGATCTTCTGGTAATCGTGAGAGCAGTATTGGCTGCCACGATCGGTGTAATGGATGCAGCCTTTGGGTGATGCTTGGAAGGCTATGGCCATCTTCAATGCACGGATCGCAAGGTCGCGTTTCATCCGATTGCTGACCCCTGCCCGGCAGGGTTTGCGCAGCATGCCCGAGAGGGGCCCATCCGATGACACGCCGGGAATGAAGGTCTAATATCACAGCAAGATACAGCCAACCTTCACGCGTCCAGATATAGCTGATGTCAGCTGCCCACTTCTGGTTTGGTTCGTTTGCAGTGAAGTTGCGATCCAGTAGGTTTGGAGCAATGTTGAACTTGTGATTGCTGTCTGTCGTCACCTTGTGCTTGCGTGTTCTGATGACTGATATGCCGTTCTGGCGCATCAATCGGCCCACGTGACGATGACCAATATTCAGGCCGATCTCTTTCAATTCCTCAGTCATACGCGGCCTGCCATAGCTGCAAAGGCTGAGACGGGATTGTTCTTTGATGTGGGCCAACGTGACCATATCAGACGGTTGTCTGCGACTGGCTGGGCGGTTACGGAACGCCCGTAAGCCGCGTGCGCTGACATTCATGACATGGCACATCCGTCCAATGGAAAATGCAGATTGGTGTTCTTCGATGAGCCTAAACCTCACGGCTTTTGGCTCGTGAAGAACACTGTGGTCTTTTTTAGGATTTCCCTTTCCTCCTTGAGGATACGGTTCTCAAGCCGAAGCCGGTTATTCTCCTGAGCCAGTTCCAAATCATCTCTCGACACCACAGCCGTGTCTCGGTGCGCCGTGATCCACTTGTTCAGCGTCGACATGCCGACACCGAGATTATCAGCCACTTGCTTGCGTGTAAGCCCACTTGTCAGCGCGATGCGCACCGCATCTTGCCTAAATTCGTCTGCTCGTTGCAGTCCCATAGTCAGTCTTCTTTGTTGCAGTAAATACTATCAAAGGAGCGGCATCAAACCGTGACAGGTCCAAGCCGTGTAAACCGCTTTGTTCGCGTAGCGCCCACCCTGCTTGATCTAATAGTGGATCGCATCGAGCCAAACGAACGGGTAATGGCTGGCCAGCGGGCGGTTTTACCATGCCTTGATTTTAGGGATCAGCTTGTCAGTTATGGCCCTGATCGAGGCATTGGAAACCTCAAGCCCGTAGATTTCAGCAATTTGCCCCGCGATGTCCAGATAGCTCACGCCCAGCCCGAACAACGAGATGATCTTGCGCTCGATCTCGTCGCTCATATGAGTTTGTTGTTTCTTCACTAATTGCGGCTCAAACAATCCTTTTCCGGTTGCGCGGCGTTGCCAAATCAAAACTGCCGGTCGAGTTTTTAATGGTTTTGCGCCCGGACCCATTCCGGCGATTGGCAGGCTTGGGCCTTTACAAATGCCTGTGCATTTCAGCTTGTAGAGCGGCTTCACTTAGCTGCTTTATCAGCGGCGTTAGGATGCAATCCTTTGCGGTGAGCCCTTACCCATCTTTCAACGCGGCCAATGCCGAATTAAATTCAAATTCGCCTCGCATGTGTCATTCCTTGTCTTCAGTTTACAGAAATAACACGGAATTTCTAACGCTCCCTGTTTGCCTGCACAGCCTCTGAAAATGCAGCTACACTGTTACGTGCCATAGATCTGCGATATAGATAAAGACGATACCCGCTAACAGTCTTCATGCCAGTTTGTATTCTTTCCGGTTTGTGTCTTATGATTTATTTTCCACGCAGGGGTTTGCGGCTCGCGGCCCTGCAGATCAATCCGTTACACTCTGGACCGCATTTGGGGTGCCACACTCCGCTAGGGTGCCCGAGCATATCGTCAGTTCTCCGTCTTTCCAGAGGCCTTGCTTTACCGACCCATCTGCCTCTTTATAGGTGCCTTGCCCGTCAAACAGATCATCTTTGAACCTGCCGACGTAGCTGTCACCATTGGCATAGCTATAGCGCCCCTGTCCATTGAACAGGTCATCCTGAAACGCACCTTCGTATTTGTTGCCATTGACGTAAGTATAAATGCCCTGACCGTTGAATAAATCATTTTTAAACGTACCAACGTATTTATTCCCGCTATCCGTAAAGATTAAAGTGCCCTGACCATTAAACATATCATTCTTGTACTCGCCGACGTATTTGTCACCGTTGACATATGTGAATGTGCCTTGTCGGTATTTTTTGTTGTATCTGAACTCACCGATATATTCATCACCGTTGCCATAACTGAGACGGCCTTGACCGTGCTTTTTGCTGTCCTTATACGCGCCAACATAGGTGTCGCCATTGGACATGTTGTAAGTGCCCCGACCGTTGAACAGATCATCCTTAAACATACCAACATATTTACTGCCATCAGCGTAAATTAAGGTGCCTTCCCCATTAAACAGGTCATCTTGAAAAGTACCTACATAGACGTCGCCATTGGCGTAGGTTTTACGACCCTCACCGTTAAACAAATCATCCTGAAAGTCACCTTCGTACGTATTGCCATTGGCGTAGGTATAAATACCCTGACCACTAAAAAGATCATCTTTAAACATACCAACGTATTTATTCCCGCTCGTCGCCAGATCCAAAGTGCCTTGACCATTGAACAGATCATCCTTGAACGCGCCGAGATATTTATCCCCATTGGTATAGGTTAAAGTACCTTCACCGTGTTTTTTATTGTCCTCGAACGTACCGATATAGGCATTGCCATTGGCATAGGCATACGTGCCCTGACCGTTGAACAGGTCGTCTTTAAAAGACCCGACATATCTGTCTCCATCAGCATAGGTATAGGTCCCTTGACCATGTTTCTTACTGTCTTGATACCCGCCTACATAGACGTCGCCATTGGCATAGGTATACGCCCCCTGACCGTGCTTTTTGCTATCCTTAAACTCACCCACATATTTATTTTTGCTGGCCAGCGTTAACGTGCCAGTGCCATTGAACAAATCGTTTTCCCATGCGCCAACATAGGCGGTGCCATTCACAAACGAATATGTGCCCTGCCCGCTTTTTACGCCATCCTGCCACTCCCCAACATACTCACTGCCATCCGGAGACCTGTAGGTGCCTTGCCCGCGCTTTTTATCATCTTTAAACGCCCCCACATAGGTGCTGCCATCCGCATAGGTATAGGTGCCTTGCCCCGTCTTGACGTCGTCTTTGAATTGCCCGACATATGTATCGCCATTCGCAAAGCTATAGCGGCCCTGACCGTTAAAAAGGTCGCCTTTGAACATACCGACATATTTGTTGCCGATCGATGTCAGCGTCAGTGTCCCTTGACCGCTGATTAAATCATCTTGGAACATGCCTGTGTAGATGTCGCCGTTTTCATAGCTGAAGACGCCTTGACCGTGCTTTTGACCCTTCACGAAACCACCGACATATTTGCTTTGGTTGCTGAACGTCAGGGTCCCTTCTCCAGTCCGTTCACCTACGCTCCAATCACCGACATATATGTCGCCATTCGCAAAGCTATACGTTCCTTGACCGTCTTGTTTGTTATCCTTCCACGCCCCGACATATTTGCTGCCATTGGGCCCGGTATAGGTGCCTTGGCCGTCTTTCACCCCCTGTTTGAACGCTCCTATGTATTTATTGCCGCTATCAGCAAAGGTGAGTGTGCCTTGGCCGTCCTGTTTGTTATTCTTCCAGTCTCCAATATATTGGCTGCCGTTCGGACCCTTGTAGGTGCCTTGACCTTCTTTCACGCCCTGCTTCCAAGCGCCAACATAATTGGTGCCGTTGGCATAGGTATAAGTGCCTTGGCCGTCCTGTTTGTTATCGGCCCAATCCCCCACATACACATCGCCGTTACCATAGCTATAGGTGCCTTGGCCGTCCTGTTTGTTATCACGCCACCCTCCGACATACTGACTCCCGTCAGGACCGGTATAGGTGCCCTCGCCATTGAACAGATCGTCTTTGAACGACCCAATGTATTCATAGCCGTTGGCAGAGGTTAAAGTGCCCTCACCATGTTTCCGGTCACCCTTAAAGTCCCCAACGTAATAGCTACCATCGTTATAGGTGAGTTCACCCTGACCACTATTTAAGCCCTCTGCAAACTCCCCGACATAGGTGTCGCCATTGGCATAGGTAATGCGCCCTTGACCGTGCTCTTGGTTATCCTTCCAGCCGCCGACATAGGTGCTGCCATCCGCATAGGTATACGTGCCTTGACCGTTGAACAGGTTGTCTTTGAATTCACCAACATAGAGATCGCCATTGGTAAAGGTCAGCGTGCCTTGGCCACCCTGAATACCATCCTTGAACGCCCCGTCATATTTGTTGCCATTGGCCCAGGTTTGAATACCCTGCCCGTTTTGTTTGTTGTCCTTAAACTCGCCAACATACACGCGGCCATCCGCATATGTGTACGTGCCACGGCCATTTTGAGTATCATCTTGGAACGCCCCATCATATGTATCGCCAGCAAACTGCGTATCGGGACCCCAGGTTTTGATGCCTTGCCCAGCCTTCACACCGTCCTTGAACGCACCAACATAGATGCTGCCATCACCATAGGTGTATGTGCCTTGGCCGTTCGGCGCGTTCGACTTGAACGTACCAACATATTTATCGCCAGCAAACTCGGTGTCGGGCCCCCAGGTTTTAGTACCCTGCCCGGTTTTGACGTCTTGTTCAAACGCCCCTGTATAAATGTCACCATTGGCGTAGGTATACAGGCCCTGCCCACCAAAACGGTCGTCTTTAAACGCACCTACATAGATATCGCCATTGGCAAATGTCTTGGTACCCTGCCCATGCTGCACGCCGTCTTTGAAAGAGCCAACATATTTATCACCGTTGGCGTAGATATACGTGCCCTGTCCCTGAAAAAGGTCATCTTCATACTGGCCAGTGTATTTGTTGCCGCTGGAAACAAGATCCAAAGTGCCTTCGCCATTGAACATGTCATTTTCAAACGTGCCCACATAGGTGTCGCCATTCGCAAACGTATAGGTGCCTTGGCCGTCAAACAAACCGTCCTTATACATCCCCTCATAGACATTGCCACTGGCCGCAAGCTCTAAGCGGCCCTGTCCGTTTGGCTTACCTGCCTGAAACAACCCGACATATTTATCGCCGTTGGCATAAGTTAAAACGCCTTCACCTTGTTGTTCGTCCTGCTGGAAACCTCCGACGTATTGATCACCGTTGCTATAGGTAAACGTTCCCTTGCCAGTGCGCGTAGCTGCCTTGAAATCACCGAAATATTGATTTCCTTTTGCAAAAGTATAGGTACCTTGCCCGTCGGGCAAATCCTCTTTGAAAGCCCCTACATATGTGTCACCATTAGCATAGGTTTCGGTGCCCTGTCCGTGTTTTTTGCCATCTTTGACCTCACCGACATATTTATCGCCATTTTTGAAGGCGTATTCACCCTCTCCGTGAAAGGTGCCGTTCTTGAAAGTGCCCACGTAGCTCTGGCCAGAAGGGTCCGTTTGAGTGCCTTGGCCGTACTTTTCACCGTCTTTCCACTCTCCAACGTATTCGCGCCCATCAGATTCTATAAAAGTGCCCAATCCGCCTTTCAAACCATCCTTGAAGGTGCCTACGTAAATGTCACCATTTGCAGAATTATACGTGCCCTGTCCGTTCGGTTTATCATTTTGGAAATTACCACTATATGTGTCGCCAGCGAACGTTGTATCGGGACCCCAGGTTTTTATGCCCGCACCGGTCTTTACACCATCCGTCCACCCACCCTCATATTTGCTGCCATCTGACCAAGTAAACGTTCCCTGCCCGTTGAAACGGTTTTCCAAAAACTGGCCAACGTACTTGTTACCATTGGCAAATGTAAACGTTCCTTCTCGCGACTTGACGCCTTGATTAAAGCCACCGTCATATTTGTCCCCGTTAGCATAAGAAAATATGCCTTGGCCTGTCTCTGTGTCGCCTTTGAACGCCCCTACATATTTGTCGCCATTTACGTAAGTGTATGTACCAGTTCCATTTTTTTCGCCAGCTTCAAACCCGCCACTGTACTTGTCTCCACTCGCATAGATTAACGTACCTTGCCCCGCTTTGACGTCATCCTTGAAGGTTCCAACGTATTTGTCGCCATTGGCAAACGTAAAGGCACCCTGTCCATTCAACAGATCATCTGTGAAACCGCCTACATACCTGTTGCCATTTGCATAGGTATAGGTGCCCTCTCCGGTCTTTACGTCCTCTTTGAACTGACCCACATATTTATCACCATTGGTGGATGTGAAGGCCCCCTGACCGTGAAAAAGATCGTCCTTGAACGCACCGACATATTTATTCCCATTGGCATAGCTATAGGTCCCCTGACCGTTGAACAAATCCTCTTTGAACTGACCAACATATTTGTTGCCGTTGCCGTAGATATAGGTGCCATACCCCTCCAAAAGGTCGTCAACAAACGCCCCGGTATAGGTGTTGCCGCTGGCCACAAAACTCAGACTACCCTGGCCATTGAACAGATCACGTTTGAACGAACCGGTGTATGTGTCGCCATTGGTATAGCTATAGGTGCCTTGCCCAGACTTGACGCCATCTTTGAACGCCCCCGAATATGTGTTGCCACTCACAAAACTATACGTCCCTACACCATTTGGCAGGTCATCATGGAAGGTACCATCGTATGTATCACCGCTCGCATAGCTATAGCGACCCGCGCCACTCAACCGGTCAGCCTTGAAATCGCCAACATATGTATCACCAGAGCGCTTGCTCTTGGGACCCCAGATCTTGGTGCCCTTGCCGGTCCTGACCCCAGCCTGAAAGGCCCCCTCATATATGTCACCATTGGCAGAGATAAGCCTGCCCTCGCCATGAAACAGGTCACTTTCAAAGCCCCCAACGTATCTTGCACCATCCGCATAGGTAAACGTGCCTTGACCGCTTTGCTGGTTCTCCTTGAAGTCGCCAACATATGCATCGCCACTGGCAAAGCTGTAGCTGCCTTTGCCAGACATTTGATTGTTCTCAAACGCACCAATATATTCACTGCCATCACCCGAGGTAAAGCGCCCCTCACCCTGGAAAAGGTCATTCTCAAAAGCGCCTACATAGGTGTCGCCATTGGCGTATGCATAGCTGCCTTGACCGCTCTGCTTGCCATCAACAAAGGCCCCAACATATTTATTACCGGCAAATTGTGTCTCTAAACCCCAGGTTTTGGTGCCCTCACCGGTTTGCGCACCATCCTGCCACGCCCCGACGTATTTGCGGCCATCCGACCAGGTGAACGTCCCTTGCCCATGCGGTTGGTTATCTTTGAAGGCCCCCACGTATTGATCACCATTGGCATAGCTGTAGGTGCCATGCCCCGATTTCCCGCCACCTTTGAACTCCCCAACATATTTCTCACCATTGGCATAGGTTTCCGACCCCGGACCCGTCGTGATGCCATCCTTCCATTCCCCAACGTATTTATCACCATTGGCAGAGGTATAGGTGCCCTGACCAGACTTGAGATCGTCCTTGAACGCGCCGACGTATTTATCACCATTGGTAAACGTAAACGCACCTTGGCCATTGAACAGGTTGTTCTCGAACGCGCCCACATATTTATTACCATTGGCATAACCATAGCTGCCTTGCCCCGACTGCACACCATTCTTAAACGCACCCACGTATTTATTCCCGTTGGCAAAAACGTAAGTTCCTTGACCGCTTTGTACGTCGCCTTCAAAAGACCCGATATATTTATCACCAGACGCATAGGCCAAATTGCCCTGCCCGGATTTTACATCCTGAGCAAACGCCCCAACATATTTATCGCCATTGGCATAGGTATAGCTGCCTTGGCCAGACTTCACGTCCCGATCGAAGGATCCGACGTATTTATCCCCCGTGGTATAGCTATAGGTTCCCTGGCCCGATTTTACATCTTGCGCAAACGCCCCAACATATTTGTCACCATTGGCATAGCTGTAGACCCCCTGACCCGATTTGACGCCCGCTTTGAACGCGCCAACATAAGCATCGCCGTTGCCATGGGTGTATGTGCCCTGACCACTTTGTTGGTTGTCTTTGAACCCGCCAACATAGCTGTCGCCTGAAAACTGCGTTTGCGGGCCCCAGGTTTTCGTACCCATCCCAACCTTAACACCATTTTCAACCGCCCCAACATAGGTGGTGCCATCTGGCTCGGTATAAGTGCCCTGGCCGTTTGGTTTATCGTCCTTGAACAATCCGACATAGCTGCGACCAGCCAAGGCCGTGTCTACCCCCCAGGTTCTGGTACCCTGACCCGTCCTTATACCCTGCTCAAAGTTGCCGGTGTATGTGCTGCCATCAGCATCAGTATACGTGCCTTGGCCGTTAAACAGGTTATCGTTAAACGCACCGGCGTATGTGTCGCCATTGACATAGGTATACATGCCCTGACCGTTTTGCGTATTATCCCTGAATTCACCAATATATTTATCGCCATCGGCATAGATATACGTGCCCTGTCCGTTCTGCTTGTTGTCCTTGAATTCTCCAACATATTTATTACCGTTGGCATAGGTGTACGTGCCTTGACCGTTGCGCTTGTTACCCTCAAAACTGCCGACATACTGATCGCCATCCGCAAAGCTATACGTGCCCTGCCCGCTTTGTTTGTCATCGCGCCAGTTCCCGACGTATGTGCTGTCTGTGTCCGAAAGCGTTAAAATACCCTGACCGTTCCGCTTGCCACCTTTGAACGCACCGACATATTGATTGCCATCGGCATAGCTATAGGTGCCCTGACCATGAAATACACCACCCACAAAGTCCCCAACATATTTCTCTGAGGCCGAAACCAGTGTTAACGTGCCTTTTCCTTTTTGCACACCATGCTGAAACGCCCCGGCGTATTGATCCCCGTTGGCATAGCTATAGCGGCCCTGACCGTGCTGTTGGTCGTCCAGCCAGTCACCAGAGTATTTGGTGCCGTCAGACCCATTTAAAGTGCCTTTGCCATGTCTTACGCCCGCTTTGAAATCACCGATATATCTGTCGCCCTGCGCAGAAGACAACGTGCCCTGACCCTCAAAAAGACCATCTTTGAAAATGCCAGCATATTGATCCCCATTCGCAAAAATATAGCGACCCTGACCGTTGGGCTTGTCAGCACTGAAAGCACCGCTGTAAACGTCACCCGCAAAAACGCTCTCTAAACCCCACGTCTGCGTGCCTTGACCATCAAAGCGATTGTTCTGAAAGTCCCCAACGTATTGGCTGCCGTCGAGGTATGTATAAGTGCCTTTCCCAGTCTTCAAATCTTGCTCGAACGCACCCACGTATGTATCGCCATTGACGTAAGTGTAGATCCCATCACTTGTCTTCTCGCCATTCGAGAATTCCCCGACATATAAATCACCATTGCCATAAGTGTACGTCCCTTGTCCGTTGAACATATCTTGTTCAAAACGCCCAACATACCGGCTGCCGTCCGGCCAAGTCATGGTGCCCTGCCCGGTCTTCAAACCGTTTCTAACCGCACCCAGATATTCACTACCATCCGCGTAACTGTAGCTGCCTTGTCCCGCCTTTATACCGTCTCTAAACTCTCCTGTATAACCGTTTCCAGATGCATCACGGTATGTGCCACGACCATTTGGTTTATCATCATCAAAGGCACCAATATACTTATCCCCACTGGCATAACGATAGGTCCCCTGACCCGAGAAAAGACCATTTTTAAAGTCCCCAACATATACATCCCCCGCCAACGCCGTGTCAGGCCCCCAGGTTTTGGTGCCACGACCGCTTATTTCACCCTCTTTGAAGCCACCGACATAGGTGCTGCCATCCACATAAGTATAACTGCCTTGGCCGTGTTTTTTAGCGTCTTTAAAATCGCCAGTGTATTTACGGCCATCTGCATAGGTATATGTGCCTTGGCCGTTTTGTTTGTTGCCTCGCCAGTTGCCAACGTATTTATTGCCGCTAGCCAATTGGTTTAAAATGCCTTTTCCGTTTCTTTCGCCATTTTTGAATGCACCGGTATATTCATCGCCATTAGCGTAGGTATAGCTGCCTTGGCCGTTGAACACATTTCCCTCAAACTGTCCTAGGTATTTGTCACCATTGGCAAACGAAAAAATGCCCTGACCGTGTTTTTCATCATCCTCGAACGCCCCGACGTATTCATCACCGTTGGTATAGGTATAACTGCCTTGACCATGCTGTTGATCCGACTTGAAGGCACCAACATATTTATTGCCATTTGCGTAGGTATAAGTACCTTCCCCATCCCGCTTATGCGCCACCCAATCACCGACATAAGCACTGCCATCCGCAAAGCTGTAGGTGCCCTGACCATTAAAAAGGTCGTTCCCGAATTGACCGACGTATTGGTCCCCGGTTGCATAGGTAAATGTGCCTTGGCCAGCCTGTTTGTTTGCTTGGAATGCCCCAATATATTGGTCGCCATTGAGCCAAGTTTTCTGACCTTGCCCAACCTTCACGTCATCTATGAAACTTCCAATATATATGCTGCCATCGGCGTAGGTATAACTGCCTTGACCGTTCAGCTTGTTGTTTTTGAACTCACCGACGTATTTATGACCGACCAAAACAGAACCATCCCCCCAGGTTTTGGCGCCCTGTCCAGTCTGTACCGAGTCCGTGAAATTTCCCTCATAGGTGCTGCCATCAGGATAAGACAAGGTGCCCTGACCGTTTTGCTTGCCATCCCTGAAGCGTCCAACGTATTTATATCCAGCTAATTTAGTACCAGCCCCCCAAGTCTGGGTGCCTTGGCCAGTCTTTATATCGTCTTTAAACTCCCCAACATACATGCTGCCATCGGCATCTGTGTAGATTCCTTGACCATTTTGTTTGTCATTTCTGAAATTTCCAACATATTTATCACCGGCTAATTTGGCATCAGGCCCCCAGGTTTTCGCGCCCCGGCCCGTTTTCACGCCATCCGTGAATAAACCAACGTATTTGGTTTCGTCAGCATAGGTGTAAGTGCCTTTGCCATTGGGTTTGTTATTCTCAAACATACCGACGTATATGTGTCCGGCGCGATTTGTTTTAGCGCCCCAGATTTTTATGCCTTTACCACTCTTTATATCATCTATGAACGCACCCGTGTACGTGCTGCCATCGGCATAGGTATACCGACCTTGGCCATTTTGTTTGTCATCTCTGAAGTCACCAACATATTTATGGCCAGCCAACCGTGCTTTGGGACCCCAAGACAGAGTGCCCCTGCCGTGTCTGGCACTGTCTTTGAACTCACCAACATATATGCTGCCATCCGCATAGGTATAAGTGCCCTGACCGTTGAAGCGATCATCGCGGAACTCTCCAACATAGGCGTCTCCAGCCAAATATGTCTCACCCCCCCAAATTAAGGTACCCTGACCGTGCTTTACGTTATTTTCAAAGTCCCCAACATATGTGCTGCCATCGGCATAGGTGTAGGTGCCCTCACCGTTTAAAAGGTTGCTTTTGAAAGCCCCAATATATGTGTCTCCGTTGGCGTAAGTGTAAGAACCTGCTCCGTTAAAGCTGCCGCCTCTGAATGTCCCTACATATTGTTTACCATCGGCAAATATAAAAGTGCCCTGGCCACTTTGTTCGTTATTTAACCAATTACCAGTATAATTATCGCCACTGGCTGCAACGATTAATTGTCCCTGCCCGTTTCTTTTACCATCCCTGAACTCGCCAATATATTGGTCTCCGTTCGCATAGGTATAAGTACCTTGGCCATTAAATAGCTCATTCTCAAATACACCAGCGTATTTATCTCCATTCGCAGAGGTATAGGTGCCATGGCCGTGCTTTTTGTCATCCTTAAAACCACCAACGTATTTATTTCCGCTGGCGACAAGCGTCAAAGTGCCTTTACCGCTCTTCAAACCATCTTTAAAATCACCCAAGTAGATACTGCCATCTGCATAGGTATAGGTGCCTCTGCCGCTTGGTTTGTTATCCTTAAACGCACCGACATATTTATGTCCGGCCAACTTAGTATCAGGACCCCAAATCAAACTGCCTTTGCCAGTTTTTATGCCATCTTTGAACTGACCTGTGTAGATGCTGCCATCCGCATAGGTGTAATTGCCTGACCCATTCGGTTCGTTTTGTCTGAACGCGCCAACATACTTGTGTCCAGCTAACGGCGTATCAGGCCCCCAAATTTTCGTGCCCTGTCCCGTCTTCACGTCGTCTTCGAAATTTCCAACATAGGTGCTGCCATCCGCATACGTATAGGTTCCCTGGCCATTTTGTTTATCATCTGAGAATGCGCCAACGTAATTATCGCCTGCAAGCAAGGTCTGCTGTCCCCAGGTTTTCTTGCCCTGTCCTGTCTGCACGCCGTCTTCAAACGCGCCCACATAGGTGCTGCCATCTATATAAGTATAGGTGCCTTGGCCATTTGGAACACCCTCAATAAATTCACCAGTGTATTTATGTCCAGCCTGTTTCGTCTCTGGTCCCCAAGTTTTAGTCGCTCGCCCAGTTTTTGCGCCATTTGTGAAGGTGCCCACATATTCGCTTGCATCCGGATATGTATATGTCCCTTGACCGTTAAATATGCCCTCTGTGAACGAACCCACATATTTATGGCCGGCTAATCCCGTGTCTGGCCCCCAAGTTTTCGTTCCCTGGCCAGTCCTTGCACCGTCTTGAAACGATCCGATGTATTTACTGCCATCGATATATGCAAGCGCGCCCTGCCCGTTTGGTGTATTGCGCCGGAATTCTCCGATATATTTGTTGCCATTGGCGTAAGAATAAATACCCTTCCCATCGAAAAGGCCTTCCTTAAAAGTTCCGACGTATTCATCACCGGCGAACTCAGTATCGGGTCCCCAGGTTTTACGCGCCTGTCCCGTCTTTTGACCTGCTCTAAACTCCCCTACGTATGTACTTGTGTCAGCGTCGGTATAGATGCCTTGTCCCTCGAACAGGTCGTTCCGAAACAAACCGACATATGTATCGCCGTTGGCATAGCTATACTTGCCTTGACCGTTTTGCTGATTGTCCTTGAACGATCCGACATAACGATCACCGTTGGCATACATAAATGTGCCTTGACCGTTTTGATTATTATCCTTGAATGATCCAACGTATTTATCGCCATTGTCATATAAAAATGTGCCGCGGCCATTTTGTTTGTTATCTTCAAACGCGCCAACGTATTGATTGCCATTGGCATAGGTGAAGGTTCCCTGACCGCTTTGTTTGTTTTGATGAAAGTCCCCAACATATCTGCTGTCGTTAAGCGCCAGCGTTAGGGCGCCCTGCCCCTGCCGTCGACCGTCTTCGAATGCACCCACATATTGGTCACCGTTGGCATATGTATATGTGCCCTGACCGTTGAAAAGATCTTTCTCAAATGCACCAACGTATTTATCCCCATTGGCAGACGTATAGGTACCTTGGCCATGCTTTTTGTCGTCTTTATATTCTCCAACATAATTATTGCCACTATCATCAAGCTTTAAAACACCTTTTCCGTTCTTGACGCCATCTTTAAACTCGCCAGTGTAGATGTGCCCGTTGGCATAAGTAACCGTGCCTTCTCCGTTCGGCTTGTCATCTCTGAATTCACCAGCGTATGCATCTCCATTTGCATCGGTATAGGTGCCTTGTCCGTTGAACCGGTCATCTTTGAAAGATCCGACGTATGTATCGCCTTTAGCAAAGATTAATGTGCCTTGGCCGTTTCTTTCGTTAACCTCGAAAGCCCCGACGTATTGCGTCCCATCGGGCCACGTTTTAGTGCCTTGACCAGCTATAAAATCATCTTTGAAAGTTCCAACATACACGGTGCCATCGGCATAAGTATAAGTGCCTTGCCCATTTTGTTTATCATTCTTGAAATTTCCAACATATTTATGCCCAAGCAATTTGCTTTTAGCGCCCCAGGTAAGGGTGCCTTGACCGCTCTTCATCCCGTCCTTGAAAGCGCCAATGTATTTGCTTCCATCGGCGTAGGTATAGTCCCCTTGACCGGCTGGCTCACCATTTTCAAAATTACCGACGTATGTATTACCGGCAAATACACTATTGATGCCCCAGGTTTTAGTACCTTGCCCAGTTTTCACATCATCTTTGAACTCACCGATATACGTGCTGCCATCGGCATATGTATATGTGCCTTGGCCGTTTTGCTTATTGTCTTTAAATTCCCCAGCATATTTATGTCCAGCCAATGCTGTTTGCGGACCCCAAGTTTTGGTCCCTTGTCCGGTTTGCACATCGTCTATAAAGAATCCGACGTAGGTAGTTCCATCAGCATCGGAATAGGTGCCCTTCCCGTTTTGTTTATTCTCCCGAAACGCCCCCACGTATTTATGACCGGCTAACTCAGCTTTTGGGCCCCATGTTTTGGTTCCCTGCCCCGTTCGAATACCATCTTTGAATGTGCCCGAATATTGTGACCCATCAGAGTGGACATAGCGGCCTTGGCCGTTAGGCTTGTTATCTCGCCATTCACCCACGTATTTATGGCCTGCCAGTTCGTCTGTCGGCCCCCATTCCCTTGTGCCTTGACCCGTCTTAGCACCATCCTTAAATACGCCGTCGTATTTGCCACCATCGGCGTAGGCATATGTGCCCTGTCCGTTGATCAGGCCAGATTCATAAGTGCCAACGTGGCTGTCTCCATTGGAGAAAGTGAACTTTCCTTGCCCCTCAAAAAGGTCTTCCTTAAACGCACCGACATATTGGTTTCCGTTTGCAAATGTATAATGCCCCTCACCATTGATGCGGTCGTTCTTGAATTCACCAGCATAGATATTACCGTTTGCAAACGTATAAGTACCCTGCCCATTAAAAAGGTCTTCTTTGAAGTCTCCAACATAGATATTGCCGTTTGCAAACGTATACTTGCCCGCGCCGTCTAAAAGACCGGCTTTAAACTCCCCAGTATACTTGTTTCCATTTGACCAAAGGAAATCGCCTTTTCCATGTTTTTTCCCATTTTGAAACTCGCCAGTATATTGACTTCCATCGTTGAGATTATAAACACCTTGACCACTGAAAAGGTCATTTTCAAAACCGCCGACGTAACGGTTTCCGCTGGCAAAAGTAAACGTACCCTGCCCATTTTTCGTGTCATCTAAAAACGCACCAACATACTGGCTTCCATTTTCATAGGTATAGGTGCCCTGCCCATGCCTTTTACCATCTTTAAAACTGCCAAAGTAGCTATTTTCATTCGCAAAAGTGTACTTACCTTGCCCGTTGAACAGATTATTTTCAAATTCGCCGACATAGATATTTCCACTGCCAAAAGTATAGGCGCCATGGCCATCATGTTGACCGTCTTTCCATTCGCCCGTGTAAGAGTTTTTATTTTGATAACCTATGGAACCAGAACAATCAGTCCAAACCAGACTTGATGAACCCGGACAAGGCGGCAGCGCAAAGCTCGGCATTCCACTCAACAAAAACGCCGCGGCGAACAAGGATATTTTAATTTTCACGTATTTCATAGACAAGTGTTAGCAGGGGTTTTGTAAACTGTGTAGCCTGTAGCATAGATTTCGTTACCCAAGAGACAATTATTATTCGTAATATTACAAGGCTATCAAGGAGCAAATTTTTAAGATTAAATTCAACAAGCTGTCGGTAATTCTCGAATTAGCCCATTTCGTCCAGTTATTTGGTTCTATTTTACGATTTTATTGTTATTTTCAGCACAAATTCAAACCATAGTACCAGTATAGACTACAGGGCTCGGCTCTGGCCCCGAAAACCACTTAAGATCACAGCAGCATACCAGAATTATGAGCCACCGTTCTGGCATTACAGGCATGGTATTCTTGACCCTATTTTATCCGTCGCTGGCTTTCGTAGGTTTCGAAACTGCCCGTATGATTTGAGCAAAGTCTATCGTTAAAAGCTTTTTTACAAACAATACGGCAATAAAGCAGATGCAGTAAAAAGCCAAAGTCTAAATGTGTCAGATTGCCAAACAGGGTTACACGATCAAAAAATTTTAGATTAAGGGACTGTCATTTGTATTAAGTATTAGCCAATTATGTTGACCAAAGAAAAACATTACAGCCACTTCGATATAAGCATTTTTCACAAATCAGCAGATAGCTTGAACTCCAAAACGGCATCAGGTAATTTCGCAATGTCCAGCTCAATGAACGATTGCAGTTAAACCAGATAATGCGCCAAAAAAAAGAAGAGAGGACCATTCTTGCCCTAGATTCATTTGAAATATTAAATAACTGAAACTGTAAAGAAATTGGAGCATCATACAGTTGATAATATATTATTTTTGAGCTATTCCTAGCTTTGGTTGGTAAACCGATATTAAAGAAAACCTTAGGGCAGGAAATCATTATGAAAAAATTTTCTCTTGTTTGTTTAATTTTTTGCCTGTTGGGCTGTGTGCCAACATTGCAAAACCAATCCGCTGTTAACCCACCTTCTGCGGACAAAACAACAAAAGAAATTGCTGATACCCAAGAATGCGCAAGGCCCGCTCTCAGCGCAGATAAAGCGGTGGTAACAGACAGTATTGTCGATGACAAACCAAACAAGATAGTGACAGCCGCGATGGCGGGAGTTTGGGGAGGATATTTATTAGCGAATATTTCATTGCCTTTTGCGGCTGTGGTCTTGCCAATCGCCGATTTAGAGTCCGGCGAAGACGCCTATTTACAGAAACTGAAAGACAACTTCACAAAGCAGGCTGATACTTTAAACAAGTGCGAGCTAAACTAGACCCAAATTTTGGTCTTTTTTAATCCAAAGCTGACGATTGCCAGTCATTACTAAAAATGAAATATCCGCGGGATATAATAGTATGCTTGAGCTTTTTAAAGTTGGACACCGGCATTGCTTTGTAGGCGAATAAGCCCCTACCAATAAATTATTTTGTTTCATTTTTCTCTTTTGGCTATTTATGAGGCTCCCTCAACTCTGGACCCACTCAAAATAATCTGAAGTTGTCCTACTTTTCCGAACAGGTTTACGTCTAAGTTAAGGTGTATCGATTTTGGTTATCATGCCGCTTTCTTGAGTTCTTTGCCGTCAAAGTATGCCTCGTCCGGCGTTCGTTTATCAAGGGCTGT
>ENA-OQVM01002787-OQVM01002787.1-marine-metagenome-genome-assembly--contig:-NODE-2787-length-19758-cov-18.403587_pt1 | contig 19758 bp, 26 predicted proteins | sample MGYA00237776_ERZ505498 | MGnify/ENA primary metagenome ERZ505498 (study PRJEB26159, sample SAMN06265151) | marine metagenome | isolation source: Helgoland LTER site | place: Germany:Helgoland, sampling... | reverse complement strand
GAAATTTATGAAAATATAAAATTATTTTTGATTTTCATGAATTTTTAAAAATAAATAATTTATTAAAAATATTTTTAAAAATAAATAATTTATTAAAAAATTATTAAAAATTATTAAAAATATAAAATAAAAAAAAATATAAAATTAAAAAGAATTATTCAAAATTTACAAAAATTATTACATTATATATTATTTTTATTCTTTTAAGTGTGTTTAGAAACAATCAATCAATATCATCCTCACTACTATCAGAATAAATACTATAAGATTGTTCTGTTTCTGTATCTGTATCTTCTATTATTTCTTCTAAATTTTCATTATTTACTGATTTATTGATAATCTTTAATAAAGTATTAAACATTTCTAATAATCTTTTATCTTTTTTCAATACACTTTTTATTTGTTGTATTTCAATAATATTTCCAAGATTTAATCTTTCACTCATTATCTATATATAAGATATTATTTTAATATATTTATTTAATCTTCTTTTGAGATAGATCCATCAGCATTAAAATAATACTGGACGTCATAAAGAGTAAATATATCAACCTGTACCGGTTCAGCCTGTCCGCCTTCAATCTCTAGGACTAACTGCATCTCAAGAGATAATGTCTGTGTATCTAAACCTGCTTTAATAGCTTCGTTTTGATACGCCTCCATGTCTAAACCATATGGAGATACTAAAAATCCGCTACGACTTACCGGAGACTGCTGAGCACCAGCACCATCAGCATTATCACTATCATTAGTAGCATAATTAGAAGCAGCTAAAAAACCTGTACCAATATGGCTTCCCAAGTGTCCCATAGATTTTTTCAATTCCATAAGCATCTCACCACGATCATATTCATTATTCCCTGCTACAGCATTATCGCCAGCAGCAATTACGGCAGGTTGAGGCATTACAACACTACCGGCACGGACGAAATAATTACGTAAACACATATTACCGCTCCAGGATAAATAGAATGTAGCCCAGTCAGCAGACCCAACTCCAACACCGGCATAGGTTCTAGAAGATCCAGCGAAATATAATGCTTTAATAGATCGTTTTCTAGAAGGCACATTAAGACTAATTGATCCAGTAGCAGCAGCGTCAATTGTTCCATTATTGTAATCGTATCCTTGACCCTGAATAGCAAGAGATCCGCCATGAGCCATCTGTAATTCACGCATGAAATTATTTACATCAGCAGGGACTTCAACTAAATCAGCAACAACATAAACATCTCTTAATATCCAATCACCAGCAGCACCACTAGATACAATAGGAGACCATACACCAGCAACATCAAAATACAATTCAATAGGAGCATTAAGTAAAGGTAAGGGTAATAATTTAGCAGTACCGCTTTGAGTAAATAATCCACCTACTAAAGGCATATTAAATTTTACCTCTGCTCCAGGTGCTATATCAGCATCGCTTCCATGTCTACCAGTAGTTAGATCTGCACCGGTAGCAGTACCAGCAGGGGTAGGTACATTTAAAGTCCCAGCACCAGCAGTCCCAGCATAAAGAGTTTGACCTACTAAACTTATATCGCCTTGTTCTTCTTGAGTAGCAGTACAAGGGACTACTATAGCATTCATCAGCCGATTATAATATTGTACTCTACAAATTTCATTACCTTTTTGTTGTATTCTAAAATTTTCAAAAAAACTATGACCTCCTGCTAAATCAAAAGTGCAAGTTTGTCCTGTAGTATTCTCATAGGTAAAATTTAAATAACAATTAGAAGGATCTAGATATTCACGTGTACTATCGAGAGGTATGCGGATTGTAGATCCAGGTAAGAAAGTAGCACCATTAGTAGCATAAAATCTACGGCGTTTATGTTCGCTAGGTATAGCTCGTGGGAGAGTATCTAAATAATTAATGCTTGAAGGGAGTACTTGTTCCATATTTTATATTATATAGATTTAAAAAAATTATATTATTAAAAAATTTTAATTCTTTAATTAATTGACTTTAATTAATTGACTTTAATATTTATATTATTAATGAGAAACTGAAATTACACCTGACCGATCAATATAATAAAGAGCATCATAAGATACAAAAGCGTCTACATTAATGGCTTCTACGTTAGGCCCACCGATATTAATTAGTAATGTAATAGGGGTGCTACGATCAGCGGTATTCACACCACTTTCAATAGCGGTTCTTTGAAACGCTTCCATATCTATACCAAACGGCGAATATTTAGGTGCTGTTCCAGTAGTAGCCATACCACCAGTATCACAATCAGTAAGGGCATAATTAAGGCGAGATAGTGCTCCAGCACCAATAACATTATTAACCGGCATGAAACACTTCATCAATTCCAAAAGTGCTTCGCCACGACCATTATAATCAGGAGCATTAGCAGGTTCACAATTTACAAGGATAGGTGTAGCTGGGTGCATAATAGATCCAACTTTAACCTGATAATTACTCATATTAAAATTACCACCGAAAGATTGATTAAATCTAGCACGTCTAGCACCACCACCAGCACGGAAAGTATCACTAGCACCAACAAATAATAGAGATTTAATAGATTTACGACGAGCAGGGACATTAATCGCCTGTTGACCTTGTGCTCCAGCAGGGATATTTCCGTTGAAGTGGGTAAAGTCATTACAATTAAGGACGATGTGTCCTCCAGCGAGTTCCTGGATCATACGAATTTGATTATCAACTTCAGGAGCAACATCAACAAGAGACGCTACATAGGCGACATCACTAATAGTATAATTAGTCATATCCGCTAGAGCAGTAACTCCAATATCACCAGGAGGAGCAAGTTCAATTTCGATAGTTAGAGGCGAAGATGATAGAAGTTGAAGTGGGACAAGTTTATCCTGCGAAAATAGAGAGCCGACTAATGGAGCACAAAGGATAATATCACCAGCATTATCTATCTGTGCTTCATCGTTATGCTGATTAGCAACAATAGCACCAGTAGTCGCACCACCAGCGAGAGGCGTATTAGTATCACCAGCAGTCCCAACAGTACCGAAACGTTGACCTTCAGCAATAGAGCGATCACCTACAACACTCATATTAGATTGAGTAGGGAGGAGAATAGCAGCTAAAAGTTTATCGTATCTATTACAATCATATAAAACTGACCCAGCCTGCTCTACACGAAGGCGGCGAATAAATCCGTGTAAACCACCATTATCAAGACCTACATCATTACCAGCACCATTAGCGAAGGTACACTTGAAGCGAAGATAAGAGTGTTTAGCGTCCCAGAATTGAGAAGCCGATAACTCTATCCTGATGATATTATTTCCGTTAGCAGTAAAGCTTGTTCCGTTTACAGGTAAGAAAGTCCTACGCATAGCGCGAGGATTTCCGGCAGCGACAGGCAAAATTTTAGTGTAATCCATAGAAGAAGGTAAAGACATATTTTATATTCTATAGATATATTTTAATTATATTATTAAAATTTTTAGTAATTTAATTAACTTTAATATTTCTTTAATTTTCTTTAATTTTCTTTAATTTATTTATTTTTTAATAATGTAATTGTAAACTGCATATCAATTCTAGTAATATCGTCTCTAGGATTAGTTCCATTAGTTCTATCACATAAATATATATTTTTAGGTGCTTCAATATCAGCAGGTATATTAAAATTATAACTAATTTTAGAGCCGAAAGGATTAGCACATAATACGCCTTCATGATTAGGTTGATGTTTAATAGCATATTGATTACCTACAGCACCAAGACCACCAGGATAAATACCTTGATAATTTCCTCTAAACTCCCAAAAAGCAGGTATTAATTCTTGAAATTTATAATAATAATTAGAATTATGTAAGGTAGGATTACCTGAATTATGTACCACTCTACCACAATTTCTACTGGGTAAATTCATACTTAAAATCACACCACCGAAAGGTACACTAGCCCCAGCAGCAAGAGTTTCTCTATCAGTCCAAACTGCATTAGCGTTATTTTCAACGTTAGGGGGTATACCAGGTATACTAAAAGATATAGGATCTATAATTATTGTATCTAATTTCATAATAGCTTGATTATATTCAGTAGAATTAGTATCATCTGTAAGAGGAGGTAAATCAAAACTATATACACCATGATTAGTACTAACCGCAGCTTGACTAACTATAACTTTAAAAACTAATTTCTGTTCGCCTAATTCAAAAACTCTTTGTACTCTAACCGCTGAATTATCATTAGAAGATTGTCTTGGGTTATCCATATTTTATATAATATAGATTTAAAAAAAAAAAGTTATTAAAAAAATATTAATTAAAAAAACAACCTTTAGGTTTTTCAATAATAACATCAGGTTTAAATAAGTGTTCTGCTATTAGATTTTTTATATCTATACTTACCTGTTCTAATTCTTTAAAATCATCTTGTAATTTATTAATTTTAACTATAACATCTTGAATATCTTCTTTAATATTATCGATAGGTTTTTTATTCTTCTCCATTATTATTATTATCTAATATTTTATTTATTGTAATTTGTGGGTAAAAGCGAAACTTTTTATATTTCATATCAGTTTTTCTAGAATTTAAATCGTATACCATAGCTTTAGTTAATCCTAAATCATTAGATATATCCATTAAAGTTTTATAATCTTCATCATGAATAGTTTCTCCTTTATGATCTTTAATGCAACAATTAAATTTTTTATTCATTCTATATATTATAATATATTTTATTTTTTAAGTAATTAAACAATAAAATCATCCTTTATAACTTTGAAATATAACAAGATTTTTTAAAATACCTCTAGGTTTAATTAAACCATGAAAACAATTAGAAATAGTTTGAGCCGGCACATCAAAAACTTCACTTATTTCAATTACGCTTCTAAATTCCATTATCTTTAAAATATTAATTTTTTCAGGTTCTTCAAATAAATATATAATCCAAGAAGATTTTTTCATTATATAATATAATATATATTTAATTATACAGATTAAATCAGTCCTAGGGGACTATATTTAAAACCCCTGAATTATTCCAAAGTCGCCCTGTTTCAGGAGGAGCAAAGGTAGGTAGATTTAATATTCTAACATCACTTTCACCTGAATTAAATCTTATATATTTAATACCATAATTATCAAAGGCGAAACCTGAATGTGCTGTTTGTCTAAATTGTAAATAATAACCTTGAGATCTCTGCGGTAATGATAATGTATAACTAAATAATGTAAATAGATTTCCTATATAACCAGTCGCCCCTAATGATACTACAACAGGAGATCCAATAACAAAAAAACCAGCATCTAAAACCTCAAATACAAGGTTTTCATTAGTATCAGCATTCTCACCACCATTACTAGAATTACCCTGTATAAAGTATGCTTCAATTGTACCTCCCTGTATTATTAGAGTTTGTATATTTTTTGTTCTTATCCATCTGTTAGTATTCTGAGTACCACCTGAAAATACAAAATATCTAGCAGTAGGTTCAGGAGAAAGCAAACTATTAAATCCATTAGTAGACGTTGTACCACCACCACTAGCAACAAATCCACCTGGAGATACACCTTGTAATTGAGTAGGAGAAAATCCACCTGTAATACCATTAGTAAATAAATTTATATTTAATCCTGATATAATAGTAGTAGCATTACCAACAGCTATACTCATAGTTTCTATATGATTAAACCCAGTACCACCTGTAATAGTAAGATCTTGTATAATAGGACTTTCTTCTAATTTAATAGATACAACTTCACTACCATCAAATTCAGCAACATTAACTCCTGATGAATTAGTCATGATTATATTCGCTCCTTGTTGTAATTCATTAGGCACTTTTAAAACTTCTATCTCATCATTACTATTAAAACCTAATGTATTATTTATGCTGTCTAACGAGGCAGAAATCTCTTCGTCGCCGGCATCAACTATTATACCATCGCCCCCAGTATATTCGATAGGTACAGAATTTATAATGATTTCTTGATCTCCGTCATAATTAGTTTGTATCAACCCTGCACTATTAGTCATCTGTATATTAGCACCGCTCCTCAATTGATTAGGCACTCTTAATATTTCTATTGTATTATTTCCAGTATTAATACCAGTAGTATATCCATCTGTTCTCGCGTTGATAGCGTCGAATGCTGTTATCTCTATACCTAATCCACCAGTATATTCTGTATTAGTATCAGTAGCCGATATAGAAACAACTTCACTACCATCAAATTCAGCAACATTAACTCCTAATGAATTAGTCATGACTATATTCGCTCCTTGTTGTAATTCATTAGGCGTTTTAGTATCAGTAGCATTAATAATTACATCAGCACTACCATTAAATCCAGTAGCAGAAGGAGGACTATAAGTAATATTTGTTCCAGGTTTTAATTCTTTAGGCACTCTTAAAACATTAAGATTTTTAGGATTTGAGCCTGATGCAATAGCATTAATAGTAAAATCATCTGTTCTTACTGATATTATGGGTTCAACTGGGACAGGAGGACCGATATAATCTATTTCAATTCCTTTACCTTCATCATAAGTCGTATCATAAAAAGGAGGTACATTAATAACATCAGCAATAGATCCGTCCCATGAAGTAGCACCTGAAGTTAAATTAATATTAGTTCCCATAGATAAAGCATTAGGAGTAGCACCATGATTAATACCCCATACTGCAGGTTGTTCGTCTCCTTGACTTATTATTACTTGACCTGCTTCTCCACTATTATAATTATTACCTAATCTAAATACGCCACTATTATTTATCGACGTAGCTGAAATCCTTTTTAATCCATTAATAGAAGACATTATATTTATATATTATATATTTATTATTTTTTCTTAAATTCAACACCCCATTCTTTTTCGCCTTTAATATTTTCATAATATATATATTTATTTAATACATAATTATTTTTAGGTGTACGTGTAGGATCATTATATAATCTCTGTATATATAATCCTCTATTAGTATATTTATTATAATGTTTTAATGATTGTTTGTATACATTATCTATTTGAGATTTAGTCAATCCAGTATCTTCAATAATATCTTCTATTTTATCATAATAAAAAAAATCACCTATTAAATTAATCAATAACCATTCTGGATGATTATTCATTACTATATAAAAGTATATTAAAAAAAAAAGAAAACTTAAACTTAATTAAAGTCAATATAAAATTTACCGATATTAATTATTAAACCGCCCTCAACTTCTTTAGGTTTATATTTATAGTATTTACCGCCTTTAATATATTTATTTTTATTTTTAATGTAGTATTTTCTCCTTTCTTCTTTATCCATGATATACTATAGATTAGATAATAATTTTTCACTTTGGACTGGAAAAAACAAAGTTTTTTCTCTGACTAAAATTACCGAGTTTTTAGAAAATAGAAAAAAATATATTACTATATATAAAACTTAATGGATATTGAAGAAACTATCGAAGCAGAATTAGAAGCTAAAAGTATTGAGAAAGATAATATTTCTTTAGAAATTAATGATGATGTACCTGATGACAAACCTAAAAAAACTAAAAAGATTAGATCACAAGCACAGATAGAAGCGTTTGAAAAAGCAAGGATTAAAAGAGCAGAAAATTATCAAAAAAGACAACTTCTTAAAGAGCAAGATAAACAGAATAAAAAAGAAATTAAAACTAAAATTACTGAAGAAATTAATAGTTTATCTACTGAAGAAATTAAAGAAAAAATTAAACCTAAATTACCTAGACAGAATGCAGTACAAGACACACCACCACAGCATTCTTACGGACATTATAATCATCAACCCCCTACACCTATAATTAATAATTATTATTATAATACTCCACCTCCACCTCAAGAAGTTAAAAGAAAAGGTAGAAAGAAAAAAGTTGTAGAAAGTAGTAGCTCAAGCGAAGATGAAGAAGAAGAGGTTGTATACAAAGCACCGGTCATGCAATGCAAACCTCAAGTAATAAAACAACAACCTCAAGTAATAAAACAACAACCAAAAAAAGCACCATTAAAATATTCTTTTGTTTAAAATTAATATAATATATATATATTAATATAATGACTTCAATAGCAGAAGAAGAATATGATAAAAAGATAAATATTAGTAAATATGATTTTTCATGCGACGATGAAGATATGAGTATACCTGATCCTTTACCTAAAAAATCTTTTAGTATGTTAATAGTAGGTAAACCGGGCACAGGTAAAACAAATCTATTATTAAATTTAATAACTAAACAAGGTAAAGCATTCAATAAAAAATTTGATAAAGTATTTATATTTTCACCTAGTTTAGGTACTATTAAAGGCGATGATCCTTTTGAGTTAATACCTGATAATCAAAAGTATAGCGAAGCCACATTAGACAATATTGATAATTTTTTAGAGCAAATAGTAGATACAGGAGAAAAAGTATTATTAATTTTAGATGACGTCGTAGCAGATATACGAGGTAAAGGTAAAGGAGAAATAGAAAATAAATTAGAAAAAATATTTTTTAATCGTAGACATCTATGCGGTGCAGGTGGGTCTTGTAGTGTTATAGCAACTAGCCAAACATACAATAAGATTTCACCTAAACTCCGTAAATCAGCAAGTCAATTCATTCTCTTTGAGAATAGACAGAAGGCAGAGCAAAAATCTATTTTTCAAGAAATTATATTATTACCTGAAAAAGAATATTTTGATGTAATGAAATATGTCTATAATAAAAAACATAATTTTATGTATATAGATACAACTAGATCTCAAGACGATATGATCCATAAGTGCTTCACGAAGTTAATTATAGATAGTCCTAATATCATGAAGTTTTAAGGCTGTATATTATTATCAGCTACATCATTATTAGGAGGTAATACTTCTCTATCACAAGATATACACGGCGTCTTTATATTACGGCACCGGGACTTGAAGCACGCTATAATAATAGCGGTTAATGTACCTCCCATTAAAGTAATAAATAATCCTAACTGCTCTATAGTAAAACTCTGCATTATAATTATATTAAGAAAGATAAAAAATTCTCATCTATTTCTTGTAAATCTTTAACAGGTATTAAATAATGAAATATCTATCTTTAATAAATTATTATGATATCTACTATCTCCTCCCCACGAGTTTATAAAGTTAATTCTTTTATTTGTATATTCTTTTATTTTATCTTTATTTTGTTTATAGTTATTTTTAATTTGTTGTGATATAATATCTTTATTTTTATTATAGTAATTTTTATTTTTTTCTAATACTTTGTCTTTATTTTCATTATAATATTTTAAACTTTTTTCTTTAATTTCTTCTTTATTATCTTTATAATATTCTTTTCTAGTCCTACCAGGTATATTTTTATTTACACAATCATTATTTTCCATATAATATCTTTCTCTCGCTTTTAGTTCGTCATTAGAATTACAATTAACTAATTCTAATAATATAATATCATAATCGTTATTTTCAAATATTAATTTACAAGAGCAACAAGTTTTTACTTTACCTTCTAAAAATCTTTTATAATTAGATTTATGTAGTGCTAATCTACTAGACAAATATTTTTTAATAGTTGAACCTATATATATATTACCATTAGTATTATCAACAATTTTATATATTTTACCATTATTATAATTTACCATTATTTATCCTTTTTATATATAAAATAAAAATACCTTTAACTAATTTAAAAAATTCTCATCTATTTCTTTTAATTCACTAACAGGTATTAAATAATGCTCTATAGAATTAGTCCCTGTTAATTTTACAGGAAAACTAAAATCTTTAGTAATTTCAATACCCATAGTGCGGTCTGTGAAGACAAATATTAAATATATTCTATAACCTTTTTCTATTTTCATATAAGCTTCATTAATTTTACTTGTTGTAATTATAGTTGTATCGTATTTATCATGAGTATTTCGTCTGCCTTTAACTTCACAAATTATTTTTTTATTATTATCATGAAAATCTAGAATATCAAAAATATCATTATTTCTTTTAAAATCTGCTTCAAAATATTTATTTAATATAGGTAATGTTTCATCTTCTATTTGTTGTCCTATAGTCCATAGAGTTTTATTAAAAGGAAAGTAAGGCATTATATAATATAACAACTAAAAAAATATAGATTTTTAAACTCAATTAATAATGTTGAATTAATATATATAATGTCTAGACGTCCACCTCCTAATTCTCTAAACAGGTCAGTTTTAAAAGATCTTAATGATAGGCAGAATTTCATTAAATTAATTAAATCTAAAGAGTTTAATTTAGAAAGACAAAAAGAATTGAAGAAAATTATTGAAGATCAAAATAAAAAAATATTAAATATGCAACAAGATAAAATAAAGAAATTAAAAGCAGGTAGAGGTAAAAACTTAAGAGGCGAATTAACTAGAAATAAAAATTTACAAAGAAGATATGAAAGAGGCGAGAGACGATATAAAGAAACAGAAGAACCTAGAACTTATGGAGATCCTCAACCTAGTCAAGCAGGTATGTCTCAAGAAGATAGAGATCTTAAAAGAGATGAATTAAAACAACAACTATCTATTGAAACTAGAAAAATAGAATTTTTAGAAGGTAAAGAATTAGCGAATATTGACTATAGAGATCAATTAGTAGAAAACGATAGAATTAAAGCAGAAAACGATAGAGCGATGAGAGCAGAAGAGAATGAAATAGCACGTCTAAAATTACAAGCAGAAAGAGATAATATGCCTATACCTGAAGTATCTTTCGATATAGGTAGTCATCAGTTTATTAATAATTTATTATCAGGTGTAGCAGTAGATAAACAAAGAGAAAGAGAACATACTCAAAATATAATGCATCAATTATTAGAACATCATGCTAGAACCGGAGGTGCTACAGATCCTAATTTAATGAATAATGTATACATAGAAGCACAAGAAAGAGGTGTACGTCCGCCAGGTAGTTTAGCTTCATTACCTCCTAATCCATCGCCTCCTTCTATAATAGAATTACCGGATAGACCTCCCCCTTCTTTTAATCAAGCACGAGAAAATTTACAAAGATTTTTAGATAATGCTACTAGTGATAAACCTGATCCTGATCCTGATGAAGTTTCAAGTATTACTTCTACTGAATGGGATAGACGTGTAAATAGAGCAGAGGAAGATTTTTATGCGACTAGTGAAGGTAGAAGATTACAAGAAAGTAGTGTATTAAGCGAATACGCTTTTATTGATAATCCATTAAACACATTAGATATAACTAGTACAGAACAAGAAGATCTTTTAGTTAATTCAGGACTAGAAGAAGAATTAGATAATTTAAGAGAACAACAATTAGTAGGTAATCAATTAGAAATATTAGAAGAAAATTTAGAAGAAGAACAAATAGAAGAAGGTGCTGGAGTAGGTGATCTAGTAGCACAAGCAGGTCAAGTTTTAGGCGGTGCTATAGTAGGCACCGCACTGCGGAGTGGTGATATAGCATTAAGAGGTGCTGGTGGTATTTTACAAGGAGCAGGTGAAGCAGTAATAGAAAATTTACCTAGTGCGGGAGATGTAGGTCGTGCTGTGGGTGGTGCTGTTGTAAATATAGCCGGTGCTGGATTAAGTGCTGTAGGTGGTCTAGTAGGTGGTGGTGCTGTTGAAGAAGTAATAGAAGATGTAGAGCAACAAATAGAAGAAACAGATGAAGGAGAATTACTAGAAGAAGTACCTATCGCTCAAAGAAATCCAGCTGAAATCGCTAGAGATAATGATGAGTTTGATTATGGTGATTTTTCTATACATCATGGAGAACAATCAAGTAATCGTGGCCCACCTACACTAGCAGAAAGAAATTTAGGTGCTAAATATTCTATTTCTAATTTAAGTGATAGATTTCATAAAAATTTAAATCCAGGTCAAAAGGTAGATATAACCTCTTACGGAGCAGATAAAAAAGGTGATACTATAGGTTATTTCGGTGCTGGTGGTGGTGTATCAGCTGGAGCAGGTAAACGTCGTGAAAATAAATTACAAACAAAAGCATTAGATAAATCTATTAGTAAAGGATTTTTAAAACTGCATAAAAATTACTAAAAAATAAAATTAAAATAAAAAAAATATATATTAGTTAATTATATAAAGATGCCTAAACGAAAAGTTAAAGTTGATGATGTTGTTGAAGAAAAAGTAGTCGATAAAGAATTAAAAGATGTACTTCTAGATCGTGGTGTTATTAGTGATAAAAATCATAAAACTTATTCTCCATCTCAATTTATAGAAGCAGCTGATAGATACAACGGATCTATTCTTAAAACATTAAAAGGAGAATTAGAAATACATTATGATAAAGATTTAGTTTTAGGTTTATAAATATATATATATTATAATAATGGTTAAAATAACTTTTAAAGGAGAAACTAGAAATATACCTGATAGATATTTACCTAAATCATTAACAGATACACAGAGAAAAAAACAAATCAAAAGTATATTTGAAGGAACTGAAAGACCTAAATTAGATGTTAAACCTCGTAAAAGTAGTAATACTATAAAATTTAATAAAAAATATGGAGATAGATTTAAAGATTTAAAAGGCGGTAAATCAGTAGAGAATATATCTAAAGTTGTAGGTTTACCTTATAAAGCATTAAAAGAAGTTTTTGAGAAAGGCGAGGGTGCTTATTATTCATCAGGTAGTAGACCTAATCAATCTGCTTCAAGCTGGGCGTATGGAAGAATGTACGCTTATATCATGGGTGATAAAGAAGTAAGAGAAATAGATAAAAATATAACTAAAAAATATAAAGTTGATTTCAAGAAAATAAAAAAGTAATTAAATATATAATGAAAAAAAACTCTAAACTAGAACCTATACCTAAAGGATCTAAATTAACAGAAGAACAAAAACAAAAATTAGAGAAACATAAGGTACATCATTCTAATAGACACCTAGCATCTATGAGAATGTCTATGCTTAAAGGATCTACTTTTGATGAAGCACATAAAAAAGCACAGAAATCCGTAGGAAAATAATATATTATATTATATAATGGAAATTGAAAAATCTACTAGAAAAAATAAAAGATTAGTTGCTATTTTTGATAATGGTAAAAAGATACACTTTGGATTAAAAGGCGGACAAACCTATTTAGATCATAAAGATAAGGTGAAAAGAAAAAATTATATTGCACGGCACGAGGTTAATGAAAAGAAATTTTATAACTCGCCGTATCATGCTTCTACCCTGAGCCGTTTTTTGCTTTGGGGTGATGCTACTAATTTAAATCAAGCTATTACTGATTTTAAAAAGAAGTTTAATTTATAGTTTAAAAAAGAATTATTAAAATATATTATAAAGTATAATGAATATTAATGAATTTTTTGTTGTGATATTATTATGGATTATTAAATTCTATAATAATATTAAAAGTTGTTTTGTATCTAAAGATATAGTTGAAGAAAAACCTGATTTAAGTTTAGTATTAGATCCGGATAGTGATAATGATAAACAAATAGAAATAGAAGAGATTGCAGAAGAAGTTATAGATAAAATACTTGAAAATTATCATCTTTTTAAAAGGGAGTGAAGAAAAGTGAGGGTTTAAAAAAGAAGAATAATTATATTTAATATATTATAATATGGCTGATAAAGATTTAGATAAATATGCTACTATTAATTTTGAGTGTACTGAAGATCCTAGATTAAATTATACTTTTATGAAACCTGAATGTATTGAGAATTTTCAAAATCAACCTCAAACATTAAATACTGATAAATTAGATTATGGACTTAAATTTTGTGCTGGTGATAATAGTCATATTTCTCCTACTATACCTATTTCATTAGCACAAATAAAATCTATAGAAGAAGGGACTGATTGGTTTAGAAGTAAATATCCTAATTTACCTGAAGAATACTGGAGCATCATGGCGAAATATTATTTTAAAGAACCTTTTACTAAAAAAAGTTTAAAGAATGATCTAAAAAAATTAAATAAAAAGGGAAAATCAAAACAACTTCAAGGTCTACACATTCTTAAAGGTAAATTTAAAGTTGAGTTTGATTAAATATATATATATATTATATATAATATATTATGAGTACTGGAGGTATGTCTATGATTGCTGAAACAGGGACACCTGCTTCACGAGTTTTATTTGTAAATTCAGGCGACGCACAAACTATATTTAATGAAAATAGATCTAATTTTATGTTTACATTAGAAGAACCTGTTATTGTACCTAATCATCATTCGATTATGTTAAGTTTAATAGGTGCTGAAATACCTTATAGTTTCTATAATTTCATACCTGGTAGGAATACTAGATTAGATTTTTATCATAGTAATTATAATGTACCTGCTTATTATAATGTTGATGGAAATATGAGTGGTGGCGGTGCTGGAACTTTTTATACATTAAGTTTACCTGAAGGTAATTGGAATGCTGTTGAACTTGCTAATTTTTTAACTAATGATATAAATACATCAATATCTATACCTAACTGCATAACTATTCTTTATGATAGTATTTCATTAAAATTTAAGTTTGTATGTAATGTTGTAAATAATAGAATTACCCTTGCTACTCAATACGGCGTAGAAAGTGGGCTTACTGGTAATGATATGAATGAAGAATTAGGTTTTGATTTAGAAACTCCTACAGGTGATATATTTTTTGAGAGAGATGCTGGTGGTAGTTATAGAGCAGGTAATACTGATCCTACCGGTATTTTACCTGGTGTCGGTGTTGATACTATTACTATACCTTTAACACCTACATTAACTTATATATATGCTGATGATGTTGCGGATATGTCTAATTCTATTAGAACTTTATTTTTAAGATCTAATTTAACAACTTCTAGTATACTTGATAGTCATATAGGCGGTGGATTTAGTAATATCATGGCGAGAGTACCTATTAATGTTTCTCCTGGTGATATTATTAATGTTAGAGCGAGCGATGGGAACGTACATCAATTATTATTAAAAGTTAAAGAATTTACAAATATACACTTAAGATTAACAAATCAAAGAAACGAAAATATAAATCTTAATGGATTAAATTTTGATGTAGCGTTAAAATTAGATTTTATAGAAAATCAAAGATTAGCAGAACCTAATAATATACGTCAATTAGTACAAGTGGCTCAAGAAGAAGAAATAGAATTAGAAGATATAGATAAAAAAACTAAAAAAAAAAAGAGTAAAAAATAAAATAAATTATTATATCTTTAAAGTTATAATATAATGGGATTTGTAAATTTTGTTAATAATCTAGGCAGTAAAGTATCAGGAGCAGCACATTCTCTCGGTAATAAAATCCATCAGGCAGGATCTCGTGCAGGTAAATTTATCCATAAAGTAGCACCTAAAGTTGAAAGCATAGCACAAACTATCGCTGATGACGCTGGAATTGTAGGAGATATTGCTGAAGCAGCACTCCCTTTTACCGCTGAAATACCTATATTAGGCGAGGTGGTGGGGGCAGTTGCCGCCGGAGGTAAAGCGGTGAGTGAGGTGGCTCAAGGGGTAGAATATGGTGCTGAACTGGCGGAGGCAGCTACACGAGGAATTGAAAGGGTAAGTGCCGGTGCTAAAGGTGATGTTAAAGATTTAGGTAGGGGTTTACTTACTAAGGCAGCACAGCGTAGTCGTGATGGCGGTGCTTTAACTAAAGACGATTTGAAGGGCGTTGCTGGAGGCGTCGCCTCAAGTGCTTTTAATAGATTTGTTGGACTTTAATATCTATCGAGAAAATTAAACTAATTAATTGAACTATCGAGAAAATTAAGTTTTTTTATTTTACTATTTGTTTATCTTGTAATTATTTTTTTATTATATTTTTTACTATATATAAAATTGTTTAAAAACATTAATACTTAAAAAGAAATAAATATATATTATTAATAATATAATGAGTGAAAAACTTAGAATTTACAATCCTATCAAAAATAGATTTGTTAATGTTAATCAATTTGGAGCTGCTGCGAAAAAATTATATAAGATATATATAGATGAGTTAAATACTCCACCTGAGAATGTATTACCGCCTGGATTAAAGTATAATCCTGTAAGTGGATATTTTACTAAAACAAAAGAACAAAAAGAAAAAATAATATATAATAATGTAAAGAAACTTGCTTATACACCTACTTTTAATGGGACAGAAGCACAATTAAAGGTTGAAACTACTATCAAAAATTTCATGAAACAATTTGCAGGTAAAACTATTAAAGCAGTTTCTTATAGTCAAGGTAATATTAAGAATGAGGGAATAATCACAATCCCTTCAAGTTATAATGCCTGGTGGAAAGTATCCCCTTTTTTTCAATCTTATATTATGGTTGATAGTGAGTTTAATATATTTAGTAGGTCAGAAAATCTTGTTGACCTTATGGCGGACCCAGGGGATCCTGAATATGATGTATTATTACCTATTAAAAAACAAGGTCTATTAATTGTTGATGAATTACAACAAATTACAGGTGAGAAATATAAACAACAATTTTTAGACGGAATTACTAATTGCTTCTTTACTCCTATTAAGGATTGGGCTATTATCCATGAAGCAGATGCTAAAAGTAAATCTGCTATTAAAAGGTATAAATCAATTAATAAAAAAATAGATAATTATTTAATTAAATATAAAGAAGGTATACCTGAGGATGAGGTACAAGAAGTAGCTGATAATTTACAAGTAGGATTTAGTATTGATATACCCAGTCCTATCAATAAAAAGGTTAATTTATTAACTATTGAACCTCAAAAAAAAGCGTTAAAGGTATTTAAATTTCTTAATACTAGAATAGATCACGTGGAAATTAATGACCTTAGAGCATTAGATAATTTTGAAGAAATTAGTAGAGGTGAATTAGAAATCAAAAAAAGAGAATTATCAAAAAATAAAGAGTTTTTTATTTATAAATCAGGTAAGGATGGTGTAAGTCAATTAAATACTATATATAAATCGTATAAGGTTAAAGACCCTATGCAGGATATTATTAGTGATTTTGAGAATGATAATAATTTAAGTAGTTATAAAATTAGTCATACTAAAAACAGAGCATTAAGCGAGTTTTGTAAAAAATCAGTTAAGACTAATAATACTATTGATTTTGATAAAAATTTACAACAAAAAAACCCTGAGGATTATAATCATATAGATATGACTAAGGCATACACTAAATCTAATGATTGTAGTTATTATGAAGGTATATTAGGTAAAATTACAGATTTTAGAAAAACTGATAAAATCATGGGCTTAGGATTATATCAAGTTAATAATGTAGTAATTAATAATCCTGTGATTGCTGATATGGAATATATATTTAATAATAATATATATCCTTCAGCAGAACTAAAATTTTTAAAAGATAATGGAGTTGATTTTGAAATTGTTGCCGGTTGCTGGGGTAGTAAAATAGATATTAATTTTGGTGAAGGTGAAGAAGATAAATCAGGTATGTTTTCTAAACATAATGGGGTAAGTGCTTATTGTAAGTGGTTTGGATGTATGTTAATCTGTGAAGAAAATACTAAGTGGAAGTTTAGTACTTCATCAGAAAATTATTGTAAGATTTATGATTATTATCAAGACGATTCTAATGTATATTATCATGCTGATGAATACGGACAATACGGAGTAATTGAATATAAAAAAAGAGAAACTTTTCATCAGTCACACATAGCCTCTTTTATTACTTCTTATCAAAGGATTGCTATGATGGAGCAACTACTAAAATTTAAAGATTTTAAACAAGTCGCCCGTGTATGTGTAGACGGGATTTATTTTAAAGGTGATGTAGAATTATGTAAAAACTTTTCATACAAAGATAAAAAGACTTTTGAGAATGAAGCAGGTAAAAGTTATTGTATTGATTTTTATGACCCTTATAAACATTATTATTGGGAAAATAATGATAAATATGATTTATCAAAAAATAGAGAAAATAATCAGTATGAGTTTCATAAAGGTCCTGGTGGTGCAGGTAAAACTCATAATAATTTAATTGATACAGGACTTATAGATATACTATTTGCTTCTAATTCATGGAAATTATCAAGATCTAAGGCGAAAGAATATAATATCGATAGTACCTGTTTCTATCACTTATTAACAGAAGATCCTGAGGTATGGAGACCTCTATATAAAAAGTATTCAGTAATATTAGTTGATGAAGTTTCTATGCTTTCTAATCATAATAAAAATATTATCATTAATAGATTCAAGGACCATAAGATTATATTTTGTGGTGATGTAGGGTATCAACTTGACCCTGTATATAGTCCTTATGAATACGCTAATGAATTAATAGGTGGATTTAAACCTGAATATACTGAATATTATTTTAATGATAATAATACAGAAATTATTCAAGAGAAAGGTAATGAACTTTTACTATTAAATAATTCGTGCATAGACGGACCTATGAAAAAAAGAATTGTAAAAATACCTATTATAGAGCATAATACTATGTATAGGTGTAAGTGTCCTGTATTAAAAGATAATCTATTAAATCTAAGAAAATTAATTGATACTAATGGAGATAAAATTAATACAGAAGATTTATTGAAAATATTAAAAAATACTAAAATTAATAATAAAAATAATATTGATTATAAATCAACTGATTTTATTATTACTAATACACATCAACGCAAGGATGAATATACTGAGAAATTTATTGATTTAGAAAAATATTATATAACTAATAAAACTCGTGAATATAGTAAGGGTGAAATTGTATTTAAAAAACCTACTGGGAAAGGTATTTCATGTGAGCGTCGCCACGGGTATACTTGCCACAGTTTGCAGGGCGAGACAGCAGAAAATAAATTATTTATTGATATCACAGGTTTCAAAAGTTTAAAGATTCTTTACACTGCCGTGAGCAGAGCAAAATACTGGAATCAGATTATATTTATTAAATAGATAACATACTTAAACAAATGAATATATATATATAAAAGGAAAAACAGGGAAAAATGGTAAATTATAATAATGGTAAAATTTATAAAATTGTTGATAATACTAATAATAATATATATGTAGGATCAACTACTAAAAAATATTTATCTGATAGATTATCTTCACATAATAGCGATTATAGAAGATTTAAAAAAATAAATAAAGGTTATATTACTTCTTTTGAAATTTTAAAAAACAATAATTTTGATATTATATTATTAGAATTAGTTAATTGTAATTCAAAAGATGAACTAAAATCAAGGGAAAGATTTTATATTGAAACTCTTGATTGTGTTAATAAAAATATACCTGGTAGAACTAATAAAGAATATAAAGAAACTAATAAAGAAAAAATAACAGAATATAATAAAGAATATAGAGAAACTAATAAAGAAAAAATAAAAGAATATAGAGAAACTAATAAAGAAAAAATAAAAGAAAACAGAGAAACTAATAAAGAAAAATATGAAATTAGTAATAAAAATTATAGAGAATTAAATAAATTAAATAAAAAAATATATGATAATTATTTAATAGCCTGGAAAAATACATGGGGCGGTCCTTATGATATTAGATGTAATAATAATAATTTATTAAGAATAGATGTAAACTTGTTTGCATAGATTAACTAAAATTTTTGTAAATTTTGAATAATTCTTTTTAATTTTATATTTTTTTTTTCATATATTTTTTTATATTTTTAATAATTTTTTAATAAATTATTTATTTTTAAAAATTTTTAAAAATATTTTTTTATATTTTTATTAAAAGTTTTTGGATTTTCACAAAAATCTTTTAAAAAAAGTTTCGGAGGTCGGGAGGTCGGGCGGTCTGGGAGGACCACCACTCACTTAGGGGGT
>ENA-OQVM01002777-OQVM01002777.1-marine-metagenome-genome-assembly--contig:-NODE-2777-length-19791-cov-25.408948_pt1 | contig 19791 bp, 17 predicted proteins | sample MGYA00237776_ERZ505498 | MGnify/ENA primary metagenome ERZ505498 (study PRJEB26159, sample SAMN06265151) | marine metagenome | isolation source: Helgoland LTER site | place: Germany:Helgoland, sampling... | reverse complement strand
TTTATTCGCAGTGTCACTTAAATAAGAAGAGTTTCTAAGGACTTACTATGTGTGATCTAGATACCCAACAAGACGCCGAGGCGTTTCTGACAGGAAATGAGAGCAAGTCAAAAACAGGCACCGCTTTTTCGCGGCGCGAATTTGGCTTGATGACTGCCGTCGCTGGATCGGCGATGTTGCTGCCGCCCGTGGCGAACGCGCAGTCGGTGGTTGAGAGTGAGGTAGATATCGCAACCCAGGACGGTGTTGCCGATTGCTATTTTGTCCACCCTGCGCAAGGGAGCCATGCCGCTGTTATTGTGTGGCCTGATATCCTCGGCCTGCGGCCTGCATTCCGTGCTATGGGCAAACGCCTCGCGCAGTCGGGCTACAGTGTCTTGGTCGTGAATCCATTTTACCGAGATGCGCGGTCTCCTGTGGTGGGCGAAGGCGCGAGCTTTGGCCAACCCGAGACGCGAGAAATCGTTTTACCGATGGCGCGCAATCTCAATGCCGAAACCCATTTTATGGATGCCCGCGCAATGGTCGCGTTTCTCGATGCCCAACCTTCGGTAGATACGTCGCGACGCATCGGTACAACAGGCTATTGCATGGGCGGCCCAATGGTCATGCGTACGGTGGCAGCTGTGCCAGATCGCCTTGGCGCGGGTGGCACGTTCCATGGTGGCGGCCTGGCGACCGATGCAGACAATAGCCCGCATCTGCTTATCCCGCAGACTCAGTCAGCGATGCTGCACTGTGTGGCAGCTAACGATGATGCAGCCGACCCTGAGGCTAAAGACACGCTTAATACCGCGTATGCGGCTGCAGGTATTTCAGCTGAGATAGAGGTGTATACCAATACGCTGCACGGCTGGTGTCCGCCAGACTCGCAGGTTTATGACGAAGCGCAAGCGGAACGAGCATGGAGTCGCCTGCTTTCACTCTTCGAGGTCGCGCTCGCTTAGTGGTGCAGTCTCAAGTTCGAAAAGGGCGCGGAGAATTCCGCGCCATTCTCTGTATTGCTGCTCCATCGTGCCGGACAAGCCGTGCACTTGTCCATTGAGTGCGAGCATCGCGGGCGCCAACTCGTTATTGAAACCTGCCGCGAGTTCGGTGAACTCGTGTTCGTAAATCTTGCTCCACTTAAACCGATCGTATCGTTGGCTTAGTGCCAAGAAACTGCGTGAGTCTCCGTAGGTGGTTGTCGATGGCTTCGTCGCCTCGCGGCTAAGCGTCTCTTCGGTTTGATCAAGCGAATAGCGCCTCCAGAGCACGTAAGCCGGCTGTATATCTTCGTAAAGCGTTTGGTAGTACTCGTCGACTGTGTCGATGAATAAGTGATGCCGATAGCGCATGTCGCTCACGCGAGCGAGCATCGGATCGTCGGCGGCGGGGAGTGTGACGAGTCGTAGAAGTCCTTCTTCGTCTTCGGTGAGCGTGCTGGCAAAGCGTTCGGGCGCGAGATCGAGCGCGTAGACGAGGTCGGCGATCTGCAGGGTTTCGGCTAGAAGGCCGTCGTCTAGTCCGTCTCGTGCAGCGAGCAGATCATTTGCTACTTGCTTATAGAGGTCGTGGAAAGGATCGACATAGTTCGCACCATCGAAGCGGTTACCGTAGGTAAAGCGCGTCGATTCTGGGTAGTCGGAAAGCTGAGCGACGTCGGCGTAATCCCGTGCTAACCAGACCCTGCCGCTGCTGTCTGTGGCATTAATATGCACTGCTAGGTCGAGGCCGGTAGAGCTAATTATCTCGCCGCGAATCGTTAGGACCAGAGAGGGATCGGCTTCTGGCAACACTCTCACTGCACCCCATAAATCTGACTCAATAAGCGCTTTGCTCAGAAGGTGGGGTAAGAACTGCGTCTCTTTCTGTTTAATTTCGTCGAAAATCCAATCGCCGAATGCTGCTTTGTTGACTGCATTTTCGCGCGTAGTAAAAGGTACTATGCCGATGTCGACGCGCGTACCAAGCGTGTCGCTAGCGAGACTTGCGGCGCGCATTTGCGCGGTGATCAGACTGACCGACCCGACGGGTTCAATCGTCGGGCGTGCAGCGAGCGCATCCGCGGCGCTGGTGTCTTCCGGCATTGAGCTGCGTTGGGCGCAGCCAGTCAGCGAGGCGATTACCAGTGCAACGACGATGAATGCATAGTTCATTGCGGCGAGCCTGCTTGGCTGCAGACGCGGCCGCGGCTTAGGGTTTGTTCGCAGTCGAATTCGGCGCGCGGCGCATCGTAGCGATTAAAGGCTTGTCGCAGATCGAAAGATTCGCTGCCTTTGCTAATGACCGACGTGATTAGATTCAGCAGCAGGCCGTCGGATGACACGCTAAAACGATGAACGACAATCAGGTCATCGGGAAGCATCGTCTGAAAGACTAGCTGCTGTCCGTCCCAGCCACAGGCCTCGATGCCATAGCTACTGGTAAAGGTCTGCACCACTTGCCATCCAGTGCCACACACGAGACTCGACTCTCCACGGCGCTCGATCCGAATCTCGTCGCGGGTTTGATCGATGCGCAGTGTGGTTTGGCGGCTGATGTATTCTGCAAGGCGTGCAAGGTCTACGATGCTAGCGCCGCGCCCTCGGCCGCCATTGAGATTGATATTACCTATCGAAATAGGCGGAACGCTGACTCTAGCCGCAGCACCGGGGTTGCCACCCTGCCGCGCAGCGGCTTCTTGGCGTAACCGCATTTTGCGCGTGAGCTCGTCTTGCCAATTGTCGCTGCGGCGATAGTCTTTTTCCCAGAACCCGCCGAAATCGAGCCGTAGGGGCTGATCAAGGTCGAGAACGGTAAGTTGATTGTCGTCTTGCGCCACCGCGGGCAGGGAGGCGAGGCAAACGGCTAAGGCCATGGCAAGAAAATAGCCGGCGGCAGGCCTAACACCTCGGGCTGATTGGAGTGGACTATGTAGCGAGATTTCGATGCTGAGCACTGCGACTGAGTTTCCCTGAGTTCACTGCGTCTGACTGCAAGTCTTCGAGCTAAGAATACATGGGCTTTGCGTAAACAGTCTAAGAGTATACGTGCTTGGGGGGAAAAACACGCGCCAAGCACTGCGGCTAGACTTACGCTCCGCGCGCGCCTACTCTTATTGGGCTATTTATCGCCCCATTTATTTTATTGCGCCACTCGATCGCATAGAGCAAGGAGAACAACATGCCCGCTCGCAGCAAGCACCCCTTCGGTGCCTTTTTGCTTTCAGTCGCACTGACAGCGTTTGCCACAAATGTGAGCGCGCAGCCGAGCGCCGCTAGCGATGCGACACGCACTCTTGTCGACAGTTTTTGGCATGCGCAATCCGAAGAGGCGCGCACCGCCGCTGTAGCAAATCTGCTTGCGGCGAAACCCGAAACGCGAAGTGTTTTTCGGGCGCTGGCGGGCGCGGATTTACACAGGCGCGATGTTGCTACCGGTGTTGTGCGCGAGAGTCGCACGAGTAACTCTGGGCTCGAGTTACCCTATGCGGTGCTCGTGCCGACAAGCTACGATCCGAGCAAGCGCTATCCTGTTGAGTTGATGTTGCACGGCGGCGTTGGCAGGCCTGCCTGGCAAGACAATGAAGAGTTTTGGCGCCGCGGGTATGAAAATTTGCTCAGTGAAGACAGAATCACAGTAGTCCCTGCGGCATGGCGCGATGCGGTCTGGTGGCAAGAAGAGCAGGCGCAGAGCATTCCCGACATATTGCGCCGAGTGAAACGTGATTACAGCGTAGACGATAATCGTGTAACGATGAGTGGCGTATCCGATGGCGGCACGGGTGCCTATTTCTTCGCTTTCAAGCAGCCAACGCCCTGGGCCGCGTTTCTCCCTTACATCGGCAATGCGGCTGTCCTAAGAAATCCGCAGAGTGGCGGCGGCTATCGGCTCTATTTCGAGAACCTGCGCGACAAACCTCTGTTTATCGTGAATGGCGAAAATGATCCGCTCTATCCGGCGTCGTCGATCCAACCTTTTGTCGATGTGTTAGGCGAGGCGAAGGTCAACTTCGAATTTACGGTTATCGAAAATGGGGGTCATAATCTCGACTGGCTCCCCAATCAGCTCGACCGCATCGAAGCGTTCAAACGCGATAATCCGCGTGACGCATTGCCTGATGTGCTGCAATGGGTTGCCGACCGTACCGACGCGTACAACCGCAATCACTGGCTTGTCATCGATGAGCGAACTGGATTCGGTAAGCCAGCGGTGATCACCGCAACCCGAGAGGGGAATACGTTTTCCGTCGATACTTCGGGGGTGAAGGGATTCACACTCCTACTCAGCCCTAGCGAAATCGATTTCACAGCGCCTGTCACCGTGATTTTGAATGGCGAAGAGAGTCAGGCTGCGATTATTGAAGAAAGCACAGAAATCTTACTGAAGTGGGCTCAGAGCGATATGGATAGGTCGATGCTGTTTACCGCAGAGCTTGTCATTCGCTTAGAGTAGTCACGAGCGAGCGTGTTAACCGGTTGCCGCGAGTATTGTGCGGTAGCCAAGAACTTGCCACTATGGGGCATCACTTTCTAGACTAATTATTATCAGGTAAGGGAGCACGAAATGCTAAGTAGTCAGTCGACGCGTCGAAATCATGAGAGCGGAAGCCGCCGCGGTAAAACCTCTCCAATCAGGTCGCTACTAGGCGCGCTTGGCACGGCAGTAAGCCTCGTTGCCGCGTCAGTTGCGACAGCCCAGCAAGCACCAGAAGGCAATGCGCGAGGCCCTATAGGCCCGACCCCTTATGATATTCACTCGCTATGGCATAAGCCCTTCGCCGAGCCAGGTTTCGCGTTTGGCGGCAATTCTGGCGTATGGGCAGAATCCCCCGATCGCATTATCATCGCGCAGCGTGGTGAGACAGTATTGCCCTATCCTATCAAAGACGATTTCTTAGGTTTTGCGGGCGACATGGGCATTAACGTGCTATTTGAAACAGAGCGTCGCACATGGAAGAACTGCCTGTACGAGCTCAATGCCGATGGCGAGGTTATTCAGCTGTGGGATCAATGGGATTTCCTCTGCGCCGATTCTGATGGTCCGGGTCCGCATCGTGTGCGCATTAGTCCCTACGACCCAGAGAAGCGCGTTTGGGTAATCAACGAGACCTTCCACCAGATCTATGTGTTTAGCAATGACGGTAGTGAGCTACTTATGACGCTTGGCGAGAAATTAGTGCCTGGCAATGATGCAACACATTTTGGTCGCCCTCAGGACGTCGCGTTTCTGCCCGACGGTCGCGTGCTAATAGCCGATGGCCTCGATAATCATCGCGTGATGATCATGGATGAAGACCTCAATTATCTAGGCGAATTTGGTGGTTTCGGTGAAGAGCCCGGTCAGTTCAATGGTATTCATGCATTAGGTGTAGGTCCTAACGGACTCGTCTTTGCGCTCGATAGGTCGGGTGGACGCATAAACGTGTTCCGCACAACCGATGATCCTGCGCGGATGGACTTCGTCGATGTTTGGGACGGCTTTACGCTGCCCCTCGATATAATCGTCAACGAAGACAGCATCTGGATTACCGACTTAGGTCCCCTGCGCTTTGTTAATTTAGACTTCGAAGGCAACTATCGCTATACCTGGCTCGTTCCGAGTGCATTGCCCGATGGCTATATCGAAGTTCACACGTTCTCTGTAGACGAGGCGCTTAATTTGTATGGCGGCGATAATCAATATGGCCGCTCACAAAAATTCGTCCCCAAACCCGGCATTGATCCTAGCCTAATTATTCAGCCACCCTGGGTCGCCAAGTAGACGCTAAATAGCCGCTAAATAGACGCTGAATAGCCGCTAAACAGAAGCCACCTGGCAGCTACCTGGCTGCTCGGTAATTAGACGCTGTTTTGCTAATAAAAAGGTTAGACGAATCGCATTTTTCCTCAGCGAGTTTGGCGATGATCTCCACACCATCCATAGCTCGCATAAAGAGGATTAATATGATGATGTGTAAAAACTCACAGGTGGAAATCCATGAGGTTGTTCACAGAGCGAGAATTTTGCCGCCGGCAGCTTGCGCATCGGCAAGGTCATGAGTCACTAATAACGCAGGGATATTCGCTGCACGTATCGAATCGAAGGTAAACGCGCGTATCTCGCCGCGGAGTTGCATGTCGAGATTGGAGAAAGGTTCATCCAACAAAATCGCCTGAGGTTCAGACAGAAGCAGTCGCATGAGTGCGATTCGCGACTGCTGCCCGCCCGAGAGCGACGCGGGGTCGCGTTCGCCGAATCCACCAAGAGAAATCGCCTCTAGGGCCTGCTCTACGCGGTCTTCTCTGTCTTTTCGGCTTTCGCCTGCTGTGCGAACCAAACCAAACTTAAGATTGTCGGCGACGCTTAGGTGCGGAAAAAGCAGTGCATCTTGAAATAAGAGGCCGATACGTCGTTGCTCGGCAGGAACCGAATTCAACGCTTTATTCTCAAGAACGATTCTCCCTTCGGCAGTAAACGCCTCATTCAGAAAGCCGGCGATGAAGGCGAGTAGCGTCGATTTTCCTGTGCCCGAAGCGCCCATGACTGTCATCACCTCTCCGGGCGCTATGGTGCAGCTAAGCGAGAGTAGCTGCCGCGAACCGACGCTTAAAGAGACATCCTGTAATTCTAATCCTGTGTTCATTAACATCCTCAGAGCATGCCTTTTCTGCGCGACCAAATCAGTCGAGGAAGCACCAAGGCTAGCATGAAACACAGGGTAGGCAACGCAGATTGGAGTAGCGCCCAAGTACCAATAGTACTTCGGTTGCCCGACGACACGAGCGCGATGGCCTCTGTCGTCAGTGTCGGAATACGACCTGCACCTAATATCTGTGTTGGTAGATAGAGGCTAAGACTAATCGCTAAACCAAGCATGACTGCGGTGACAAGTTGTGAGCTCAGCAGGGGAAGGCGGATCCGCCAAAAGCACACGGTGTTCGAGGCGCCCAGTGTTTTCGCCAGCATTAACCAGCGAGTATCAAACCGTGCATAGCCGCCTTGCAGGGTTAAATAAACATAAGGCAAGACGAAGAGAAAATGACCCGCGGCGACTAGAGTAAGCGATGGAGGGAGCAGCGCACGTTCGGCGAGTACAGCGATTCCCGAGATAAAAACGACTTGCGGGACTAATAGGGGCAAGTAAAGAAAAGTCGCTATGCGGGCTGTCGAGACAGAGCTGCGAGCCTGCGCTTCGAGCGTAAAAAGTGAAAGGGCAAGTGCGGCAGTCACCGACAGTAGCGCAATCATCGTGGCGTTAAATAAAGGCGCTCGCCATTCAGAGAGTGCGCTCGTCCATTGCTGTGTACTCCAAACAGTCGGCACTAACGCGGGGTAACGCCATTCTGTGCCAACGCTGGTTAGCATAAGCGCGCCAATCCCCATTAAGATAAATGCGAGCGACAACGGCAGCAAAGCGTTGCCAAGCGCGGTGAGCGCCGTGTCGTAAGTGACACGGCGTGCGCTAAGTCGCGACGCGCCTCGCGCCGCAAGAGGGGCAAAGGCTCGAGCAACCACGCGTTCGAAGAGCAGCCAAATACCTAGGGCACTTAGGCTGACAACAAGCTGCAATAGCGCTGCAGCAGAAGCAAGTTGTCGCGACTCAATTTCGGGCGCGACAAACCACTCTAAGAGCCTGACGCTGAGAGTAGGCGGTAAACTCGGCCCTAGAATTAACGCGACGTCGACGGCCGACGAAGCGAAAACGATCACAGCGAAAAGCGGGAGTCTCACCAGAGGGTAGAGCACGGGAGCTACGGTAAGTAGCCATGCTGTCGTCGGTTTATAGCCTAAGGTTCGCGCTAAGGCGACGCGCCGTGGCGCGCCGAGCGAGGGCAGTGCGGCGAGTGAGATTAGCAAAAGAAAGGGGGCTTCTTTTAAGACGAGGCCAAGGATAAGCGCTAATCCGTTTGGGTCATTGATAAAAAGATAGTCGGGGGGCAGATCCCAGCCCAAGAGCGAGGCGATAACTCGGCTCGCAACGCCCGAAGGTGCAAGCAAAAGCGCCAAAGCGAAGGCTGCAGCGGCGTGGGGTATCGCCAACACGGGCGCGGAAAGTTTAGCAATCGCATTGCCGATACGATTGCCCTGTGTCGCCGCCAAGAACAGGAAAACGATCGCCAGAGAAATGGCCGGTGTGAGTAGTCCTGAGACGAGACTCGTTATTGCACTGGTTGCTATACCTGGGGTCGAGAGTAGCGTTAAAAATGCGGGCGGAATCAGCTGCCCCGTTTGGCCGGTGGAATTCGCAACGAGCGAGGTTTGTGTGAACGCCGGCGCCAAGGCGAGAGCGCTTCCAAGCAGCAGTGGCGTCCCGAGCACGAAAAAAAGAAAGCGAGTTGCCCAAGTCATTCGTTACTCGTCCCCTTTCGAAGGTGCACCGCCGCCGTAGCGTTTTAGCCATTCGCGTTCTATTGCATTTGTCCAGCTCGGGTGCGGCTCCTGAATTTTTCTCGCAAGCTCTGTGGGCGTAACTGCACCAGGCGCCTGTGCGTTAACGTGAAGCGCAGCCTGTTGCTCGGGGGTGAAATTGTCAAAGGCCAGAACTGGCTCGCTTGCCAGTTTTGCATTAATTGCCGCTCTAAACTGCACCTCGGGCGAGAGTACAAAGTTAGACACGAGCATAGCGCCTTGTTTGCTCGGTGCGTTTTTAGGGATCGCGACAAAGCTCACATTACTCAATGTACCTGAGTCGAACACATAGCTTTTGGTGCTTGCGGCGAGTTCGTGGCGGCTAATCGAACTCACTACTTCGTTTGGGCTAAACGCAAAAGCTAGACTAATTTCACGGTCATAGAGCGCAGCCCGCAGCTGCGTCCCACTCTGAGGAAAATGACGCCCTCCTCTCAGAAGAGCCGAATGGATTTCGTCTAAGAATGTCCAGAGCGGCGCGCTAAGTGTGTCAAACGCGGCGGTCGCAGGAAGAGAGAAAGTCGATTCAACTTCGGCGCTCGATTGCGAGCTATTGACCGCTAGCTCGACAAGGAGTTGCTTCAACAATGTCGTACCAAGAAATGCGGGCGGGCGCGGATAAGTGAACTCGCCAGGGTTTTCTTTTATCCAGTTTTTAAGCGCTTCGGCGGTCCGGGGCGGTTCAATAAGTCGTTCGCTATCGTAATAGAAAATAAGTTGCGACCGCGTCCAAGGCGATTCGAACCCCTCGGTTTTTACGCCAAAGTCTTGGCGCATTTCTGGATACCGGTCGGCATCGACCAAGGCGAAGTTTGGCTGTGCTTCTGCCCAAGGGCCGAACAGTAAGTCTGCACGTTTGAGTGCCGAAAAGTTTTCGCCATTGAGCCAAATAAGATCGGCGCTGCCGCGTTCGACATTGCCTGCGGTGTTCTCGGCAATCAGTCGGGTGACTGCCGATGACGTGTCGGCGAGTTTGACATGAATGAGTTCGACACCGAAGCGCGAAAGCATTTCCTGAGCAATCCAAGTCAGGTGTGAGTTAAGTTCGGTGTCGCCACCCCATGCGTGAAAATAAACGCGCTGGCCGCGCGCGTCGTCGGTAATTTTCTGCCAATTGTCTACGTCGATAGGCTGCTGAGAACTGGCGTTGACAGAAAACAGAATAGAAAACCAAAAAATGGCAGAGCGGGCGACCAGCAGCGTTTTCTTCGCGCTTTGTGCCCTCGCCGAACTATTACCCATTGCTCGCGATAACAGACAAGCGCTTTCCGCGGCGCTCACTGCGGCGCTGGTCTAATGCTGCGCCCAGTACTTCTTTATGAAATTTGTCACAGGCGATGCAGAGATTGGCGTAGGGTTCGCCTTTGGGCGTGATAGTTTGTGACTCGGTATAGAAACGCTCTCTGTCCCAGCCGTCGTTGAGGCCCATGCGCTCGGGTTTGCCTGCGTTAATGGCTTCCATCGCTGGCATACCCGCGAGGCTTTCGAGAATATCGAGTAGCGGCTCCTCGGTGAGATTGCCCAGTGGGTGCGCCGTTTTAATACAGCATGGAAACACATCGCCATTGGGGTCTATCGACACTTCGGACCCTGCGAAGCCGTGGTCGAGAAAGTTGAGCCCACCGGACCAAGCATTGCAAAAATTATCGGCAAGCGTAGCGCTCGAAAGCCCATTCTCCCATGCGCGGCCGCGCGGCCAGAGTTTGCCAATCCACGTGTCTTCGTTGGCGCCAAACATATTGTACAGAGGCCCGTGTTCAATGCCGCGCTCATGGCGATCGGCGAATGGGTCTGCCTTGCGTACGCCACCGTCTTCGAGCATGGCAGCAATTTTTTCGGCGAGGGTGATTTTCTTGTCGCCCTCCATTCCAACATGGAAGTCGTCCATGCCTGATACTGAAATCGTCCATACGCCTAAGTCGACAAGCTCGCGGATGATTGTGGGTGTGAGCAGATCGCCGGTTGTCTGCACGACAACGCGCACACCGCCCTGTACCGCGTATTTTTCCCGTATAGCGGCAAGCGTCGGGTAAAGCACCGCCTCGCGCACAGGCTCTGTGAGAACGTCGCCTCCTGAGAGAATGATTTTGCCGATGCGCTCGATGAATAACTCAGACCCTGCTGCGCGTTCTTCCTCGGTCGCCGCTTCGCGGTAGGTTAAGCGCTCGGGCAGGTTGGCGATTACGCGGGGGGCGTTTGCCTTCGCTTCTGCTACTACGCCTGCGAGTTCCTCGCGAATATAGGGCCTAAACCGGTCTTCGTAACAATGTTTACAGCGGCGGTGGCAATGCCAACAGAGCACGTAATAAATTGATTCCATGAACTTCTCAATAGTGTTTGGTGAGGCTAGCGTAGCATCGCGGCTGCTAGCTGGCTAACGCCTTGAGTGCAGGCTTGGTAACCTTGCCCATCGCATTGCGTGGAAGTGAGTCTACGACATGCAGTGCCTTGGGGATTTTGTAACCCGACATTTTTCCATCGCACCAACCTTTGAGATCGCCATAGGTGAGGGTTTTGTTTGGCTTGAGCACGACGAATGCACTGACCGATTCGCCCCAAGTCTCGTCTTCGACGCCGATAACAGCGACCTCTGCGATGTCGTCATGGGTTAGCAGCGTTCCCTCTATTTCGAGCGCCGAGAGTTTATAGCCACCCGACTTAATGATGTCGACAGACGAGCGGCCCATGATGCGAAAATAGCCTTTGTCTAAAACCGCCACGTCGCCTGTGCAGAACCAGCCATCGACGAAACTCTCCTTTGTCGCCGTTTCGTTATTCCAGTATTCGAGAAAAACGTTGTCGCCTTTAATGCGAATCTCACCGGGGATGTTTTCCTCGAGGATAGGTGTGTGCGCTTCATCGAACAGTTGTGCGTCGACCCCCGGTAGGGCCTGACCCACGTGGCCTGCGCGGCGTTCGCCCACATAGGGATTTGAGAGGCCCATTCCAATCTCTGTCATGCCGTAGCGTTCGAGAAGCACTTGATCGGTGAGCGCTTGCCATTGTTCAAACAATTTGACGGGGCAGGCGGCGGAGCCGGAAATGTTGAGGCGCATGGCGCGGAAGCCCGCGGTTATTTTCTCAACCTCGTCTTTGGCGAGCGTGTCGAAGAACTGCAGAAGCTTTACGTAAATAGTCGGTACCGCCATAAACACGTTATAGCGCTTTGCCGCCACTTTGGCGCAGATCTCGGGCATATCGAATTTGCCAAAAAGATCGACCGTCGCGCCCGCCCAGAGGCCGCAGCTGAGAATGTTAATTATCCCGTGAATATGATGCACCGGCAGGAATAGGGGAATGGCATCGTTCTCAGACCACTGCCACGCGTCGAGTAAAGTGGTGATTTGTGCAGCGATCGTCTTATGCGTGCTGACAACGCCCTTGGGCTTATTGGTGGTGCCCGAGGTGAACAACATCATTGCGCGCCGTTCGGGGGCGATAGCGGGCAGGGTGGCGGCCTCGTCGGTAATGATGTCGTCTACGCTTAGCAGTTCGATATTGAGGGCGGCGCAGAGATCCACCAGCGACTCGCGGTAATCGCCGTTGGCAACCATTCGGCTAACGCTTGCCGAGGTTAAGTAATGCTCAAGCTCGGTTACCGCCGATGCTACATTGAGGGGCACTGCAATGCCGCCGGCGCGCCAGATCCCATGCATCGTGGTGACATAGTCGATACTCGCAGGCATAAAAAACGCGATGCGCTCTTCTTCGAGATCAGCTTTTCTGCCGATCTCTCCACGTAAAAGCCCACTAGCGAAGCGATCGCAGCGCAGGTTTAACGCGGCATACGAGATGACTTTGTAGCCTTCGACGAGGGCGGTCTTGAGATTAGTGGCGTTAAGTGTGGGAAAGCTGCTGCGCATAGCGAGTCATAACCTTGGCAATAGTGTGCGTGAAATGTAAAAAAGTGCGGCGATGTGCGATCAGAAGAACAGGCTCACCCCAAAGAATAAAACCGACGGCCCAAGGAGGCAACCGACTCCGGTATAGAACGTAGCCGTCATTGCGCCGTAGGGCACGAGTTTGGGGTCGGTGGCAGCAAGCCCCGCGGCGACGCCGCTCGTTGTCCCCATGAGTCCGCCAAAAACCATGGCCGACTGGGGGTTATCCAACCCTATCGAGCGAGCAACCAGCGGCGTGCCGATCATCACTAAAATAGATTTAACGAGTCCAGCCGCAACGCTCAGCGTAATCATCTCGCCGCTTGCGCCAATCGCCTCACCCGTTACCGGACCAACAATGTAGGTGACAGCTCCAGCGCCGATTGTGGTGATCGCAATAGGATCCGTATAGCCGAAGGCAATGGCAACCCCTGCGCCAACAACAAACGACACGATGACACCGGCAATAATAGACACGACACCGGCGAGCCCTGCTTTTTTAAGCTCAGACAGACGCACGCCAAAGGCGGTAGACACAATCGCGAAATCGCGCAGCATGCCGCCGCCCATCAACCCGATACCGCCGAGCAGTGTAATGTCCGCAACGCCCTTTGTGCCGCCAGTCACGGTGCCGCCCCAGTAAGCCGCGAGCAGACCCAGAGCAATTGCTATCGCCGAGCCGTGCACCCGTCCGGCGGTGAATTTGTCGGCAAGCAGGTAAGAGAGCCAAATAGTGACCCCTATTACGGCGAACGCGACAACCAGGCTGTTGCGAATAAAAACCGATTCGATGAGGTCGATCATGGCGCCTCTCCCGATTGCTGTGTCTCGGTTTTCGACCTGCCGATTTTGCTGATAACAGGCACGAGCAGAAAGCTAACGACGACTGCCGCGACCCCCGCGACAAGGGCGAGCAGACCGCCAGACGCGGCTGCGGCGACATTTTGCTGGGCCGCCATGGCGACGACAATCGGAATGTACATGGCACTCCAAAATTGAATGCCTTGGGCAGCGGCGCCGCTGCTGAGGCCTTTGAATCGAGCTGAGTTGCTCGCTATGACCAGCAGGAGCATTGCGATGCCTACGCCGCCCACATTGGCGTCTATGCCTAGCGCTGCGCCGAGCGCCTGGCCGACGAGCATGCCAATAACGAGACAGGTGGCGAGAAGGGCGACGCCGTAGATGAGCATTGAGAGGTTCCTTATTGTTGTTTGACGACCCGAGCGTGAGTTTTAGCCTGTTAGGACACGACTGGCAAGGGGCAGAAATCTGACTTTGGATTAGACGGCCTGCGCTGCCCCCATGCATTGACACGCATCGAGTGTTATAGGTTAATTGACCTACGCTTTCGCGTGCCAGAACGGAACTCTGCGGGCGCTTACGCATCAGGTTAACTAGTTAATATTAAAGAATAATAGGGTAGAGATATGTCAAGAATGCAGAGTTTGCAAAAATCACTTTGCGCCACGTTACTGGGGGGTCTGTTTTTTGCTGGCACGGCGTCTGCGCAAAACGTGACCACCGAGATCCTCGAGGATGCACAAAACCTCTCCGATCGTTGGGTGCATTATGGCCGTAACTACGGCGCTTGGCGCTACATGCCAGACGATCAGATTAACCGCGAGACGGTAAAAGACCTGAGTCCCGTGTGGATCAAGCAAACCGGAGTAACCGGTGGCGCCTTTGAGGTGACGGCCCTCGTCAACGATGGCCGCATGTATTTGACCACGGCGAATAGCCACCTGATGGTGGTCGATCCGATGACGGGCGCTGAGTTATGGCGTTATGACCACAACTTCGAAGACGTCGACCTCTGCTGCGGCCCGCACAATCGCGGCGTTGCGCTTTACGAGGACATGGTTTTCTATGGCACGCTCGACGCGCATCTGATGGCGTTCGACGCGGCAACTGGCACTCAGCTTTGGGACACCGAGGTGGGTGATAATCGCGAGTCGCTTTCCATCACCGGTGCGCCTTTAATCGTTAAAGACATGGTCTTGGTCGGCGTTGGCGGCGGTGAGTTCGGCATTCGCGGCTTTATCGATGCCTATGATGTCCACACAGGTGAGCTGCGCTGGCGCTTCTGGACGACTGCAGGTGAAGACGATCCTAATAACGACACATGGCTCGACGATTCATGGAAAACCGGCGGCGGCCCAACGTGGGTGACAGGTACCTACGATCCCGAAAGCGATCTCATTTTCTGGGGCACGGGTAATCCATGGCCAGATATGAATGCAAATATCCGCGCGGGCGACAATCTTTACACTAACTCAGTTGTCGCGCTGCATGCAGACACAGGCGAGCTCGAATGGTATTTCCAAACCTCGCCACGTGATGAATTTGATCACGACTCGACTTCCGAGCCGATGATTATCGAGGAGATGTGGGAAGGCGAGATGCGCAAGATGGTTGTGCAGGTCTCGCGTAACGGCCACGTCTATGGCCTCGATCGTTTTAGCGGCGAATTCCTCTATGCGGGTGAATACACGCGCGTCAACTGGGCCGATCGCGACGAATCGGGCAAGCCGGTACTCAAGGAAGCGTTCAAAGAGCCTAAGAACGAGATGGTGTTCCCAGGACTCTATGGCGGTAAAAACTGGCCGCCGGCGTCTTACAGCCCAGACACGCATATGCTCTATATTCCAACGACAGAGTGGGGCGCGCGCTTCATTCGACGCGAAGGCGAGGGCCGAGCGGGCACGATGGACCTCGGCGGTATGGTGCAGTTCGATAAAAGCGGCACAGGCTGGGTTGTCGCATTCAATATGCTCACGGGTAAAGTCGATTGGCAGAAAGAAATGCCGGGCAACTTCGCTTGGGCGGGCACGCTCGCAACGGGCGGTGGCCTTGTATTCTCGGGCGCGCCAGACGGCTATCTTTACGCGCTAAATGACGAAACGGGCGAGGTGCTGTGGAAGTTCCAAACGGGCAGTGGTCTGTACGCTCCACCCACAAGCTTTACGATCGACGGTAAGCAGTATATCGGTATCGCGTCAGGTACACGCGACCCCGTCTCGCGCGCCGGCGTCGCCTCGGGTATTTCTCCGGGCAACTACATCTTGTTTAGCCTTTAATAAAATAGACGCGCAGTCTTGAATAGAGGCTGCGCCGATTGAGACGCCGCTCAGGCGGTGTTAGCAAAACGTTGGGAGCAAGAATAGAAATGATCAATTTGAAAAATTCGGTAAATAAGGTGGCAGGTTTTGGCGTTGCCGCACTGATAAGCATGGCGTCGACGACGGTTCAAGCAGGTCTCAGCGAGGGTTTGGTTCTGTATCAATCTTTTTGCGCTGTGTGTCATGGCGCAGAGGGCGAGGGTCAGGCGATGGGTAAATCGCTTGTCGACGATGGCGCGAAGTCGCTCGAGCCTATGGATTTGCTCGCGGTCATTAGAGAGGGCCGTGCAGGGACAGGCATGGCTGCCTGGGGCGATTCATTCAGTGCAGAAGAAATTTTAGACACGGCGAACTATATTCGGGCAATGCAGGGCAAGCTCGGCATTATCATTGAGCCTGATGATCCCATCGCCGACGATCCCATCGCACTGGCTGGTCGCGATCTTTTTAACGGCTCAGCCAATTGTATTTCTTGCCATACGGTCGGTGACAAAGGGGGGCAGGTAGGTCCTGTACTCGACGGTTTATCAGATCGACTCGATGCGCAGGGTATTCTTCAAGCGGTCTCCTCACCGTCGGCATCAATCATCGAAGGCTTCGGCGTGAAAGTGATCGAGTTAACTGACGGTACCATTGTGAGCGGTCGCGCGCGTAACGAGACTGCAAACACTGTGCAGATTCAGAGTGCCGACGGTAAGCGCTGGCGCACGTATTTCAAAGACCGCGTTAAATCGGTTAGCGACAGCGACACGTCTCTTATGCCAAATATTTACGCGGGCTTGAGCTCGGTGCAGCAGCAGCAGATAGTGGCTCTTCTAAACTCTCTATAGGCTGTTTAGCATTGCGGGCGAGCCCTAAGGCGAGCCCGCGATGTGCTCCTTTCCCCCCCTCCCCCCCTCATTTTTTATTTTCTTTCCGACTGAGATGAAACCTGTTGCTCGCCGGTCTATCTTTTTAGACTGATCGCGCTAAAATTCACCGCGATTAAACGGATGAATTCAGGAATCTCAACATGGAATTTTCACAAGGAGCGTTGACGACTCTCGTCGTGCACTGGGGAACCTCGCTAGTACTCGCCTTAGCTACGCTCATTGCCGGACTCTTTGGTGCCGGCGTTATAGGCCGTCTGCTCGGCAAGGTGTTAGATCGCGCGCAGGTAGACCCCTCTCTTCGTAGTTTCCTCACAAGCCTTACGTCTATTTTGCTCAAAGTCATGGTGTATATCACCGCGCTTGGCGTTCTTGGCATCGAGATGACTTCGTTTGTAGCCATTCTCGCCGCCGCGGGTCTTGCTGTTGGTATGGCGCTTTCGGGCACGCTGCAAAATTTTGCCGGTGGCGTGATGATTCTGCTTTTTAAGCCTTTTAAGGTCGGTGATTTTATTGAGGCGCAGGGCTATGCGGGCGTCGTAAAAGAGATTCAGATATTTATTACTGTCATGACAACAGGGGACAATAAGACGGTGCTGATTCCTAACGGAGGCCTGGCGAATGGCTCGCTGATCAATTACTCGACGCAGCCGCTGCGTCGGGTCGATTGGACATTCGGTATCGCCTATGGCGATGACATTGATCGGGCTTATGAGGTTCTGCACGGAATGATCGACGCGGATGAGAAAATACTGCAGGAGCCAGCACCCTTCGTCGCACTCGCGAGCCTTGGCGACAGTTCGGTAAATATCGTGGTCCGCGCGTGGGTTAAGGCATCAGACTACTGGGAGGTGCATTTCCGTATGAACGAAAATGTTTACCGTCAGTTTGGCGAGAATGGTCTGAACATTCCCTTTCCTCAGATGGACGTACACGTTCACGACGCATAAGGCTTAAGCGTTTGCCCTGTGCACATCGAGCTAGATTGAGTAGCCCCAGAGAGGTGTTTTTAGCGGATGCAGTCGGGGTGCGCGCCGCGAGCCTGTGCTGCATCGAGCTCAAGCTCGGCGGCGGGCATGCGCGCTCGAAGCTCATCCATCCGAGCACTAGGGGACGGGTGAGTAGATAAAAGAGCGGGCGTACGTTCGCCTGAGTTTGCCGCCATATTCTCCCACAGACTGATGCTTTCGTCTGGTTCGAAGCCGGCACGCGCCATTAGCGTTAGCCCAATTAGGTCGGCCTCACTCTCCTGTGTCCTGTTGAAAGGTAGAAACAGACCGAGCTGGGTGCCGACATCGAGTGCGCGTAGCGTGGTATCCGAGGCGCCGAGAATTTGTGCAACACCGAACCCCACATTTCGCAGCGCCGATTGGCTCGCTCGCTCGTTGCTGTGGTTAGCGAGCACGTGGCCAACCTCATGCGCCATCACTGCGGCGAGCTGATGCTGGTTTATCGCAACATCGAGCAATCCTTCATAAACGCCGATCTTGCCGCCGGGCAGCGCGAAGGCGTTCACCTGCTCGCTCGCGAAGAGAGTGACTTCCCAGTGGTAGATGTTGCGCTGCGCCTCGGGCAGCGCCTCGACGACGTGGTCGGCGACGCATTGCACATAGCGTGTCGCGCGGGCATCCTCGCTCGCCGACGTCTCCTCGCGCATCTGCGAATAGGCGGCTGCCCCACGGGCTGCCATCTCTGCTTCGGAATAGAGCACGACCTGACGACGCTCGAGGAGCGAACTCGCGCAGGCAGTTAACAGAGTAAGCGAGGCGACGAGGATCGAAGTCGCCGCGCGGTAGTTTGAACGTATCGTCATCTCAATTTTCTCTGGCACACTCTGGTGATTGGTTCACGACTCCGGATACGAGTGTCATCTCGATCGGAGTATAGCGCGAGCAAAGGCGCCGAATCAGCAGTGTTTTACAGGCCGCACTGAGCAGGTTCGAGTTGGAGGCGAACCTCATTGCCTAAGCTGTCGCGGCTTACATCGAAGCAATTTCCTTCAAGATCTATCAATAGTCGGCGCGTGGGCTCGGTCAGACGGATTGGTGCTTCTGTGATGAGTGACGCAGGGTTGATCACCGTTTGATAAACCACAGTATTTGTCGCTCTGCCTGCCACTACTCTGCCGACACGCGGACTCACACGACCATAGCCGCTGCTAAATAAGGGACTGACCGAGTAACCGAAGGACGAATAGTGGCTAGGGTGCCGAAAATTTGTCCGACGTCTGGAGTCGAAGCGGCGATCGAAGTAGCCACCGTAGTGAAGCGTGTTGTGAGAGTTGCCCGCATAGTGCCGGTTTACACCAGCCTGGTTAGCGCTCAATATCGACCCTAATACGATGCCACCTAAGAAACTGCTGCCGTCGAAGTGATTGTCGCGCCGATTATTACGTCGATTGTCGCCGTCCCGTCGACCGTCATTTCTCTGCGTGTGGTTGCTATAGTGGCCGCGGCCGCCTCGATCGCTATGTCGCGTAAAGCCTGGCTTGTCGAATTTGCCGCCGCGTCGATCGCCCCTGTCGTCGGCAAAGGCTAAGTTTGCGTTTGCAATCAGCATGACGGCCATCAGGATGGCGATGCTCGCTTTCGCGCGAAAAGATAATTTACGCATAGAAACGACTCCTTAGGGTGAGTGCATTGATTTGCCTCGACTTTGAGTCTACCTAGTTGTACTTAATCTAAACTGAATGAGCAGCGATGAAAAGCGCCAAGCTAAACAGCGGACTTTTGGCCTGATTAGCTGTAGATCAAGCGTAGATTAGTTGCCGAGCTCGGCGATCATAATGTCAGCTAGCCCAAGCGTAGCGGGGCCCGCCGCGTGTGTAGCGGCGAGCAGTAAGTAAAGGGGTACGTGTCTATCCATCGATACGCTCAGCGGAATTGGTATCAGACACCCGGTTTTCAGTTCATCCTCTATCCACTCTTTGGGCACAAAGGCGAAGGCAAGCCCACTTTTGAGGAGTTTTATGCTGGTCGCGAAATGACTCACCGTCCAACGCTTTTCAGCCTGTAACCAGCCGGCGTCGACATTGCGCCGCGAACCCGAATCTCGCAGTACGAGTTGGCGGTGGCTGCGCAGCTCAGTTTCGGACACGTCACTGCGGCTGAAGCAAAGTGTGTGATTAGGTGCCGCCACAGGAATTAGCGTAGCACCGCGCAGAGATTGACCCGAGTAGCCAACGGGGACTTCGGGCGTAATGACAAGATCGGCTTTGCGTTCAAGCAGCGCCTCTGTAGTACCCGACAGAGTGGTCTCGAGCACGCGCACCCGCGTGTGTGGGAACTGATCTGAAAACCTAGCGAAGGAGGAGGCAAGCGCGCCAACATCTTGCAAAGAATCGATAGCGATGGTGACCTCAGACTCGAAGCCCATGGCGAGAGAACGCGCAACAGCCTCCGCGTCGCTTGCCTGTTTAAGAAGTTGTTCGGCATGGCGGTACAAGACTTTCCCCGCCTCGGTGAGCACCGAGCGGCGGCCTTCGATTCGCAATACAGGCTGAGGCAGCTGCGCGTTGAGCTGACCAATCGCGTAGCTAATACTCGATTGGCTTTTGTTCAGCGCCTCAGC
>ENA-OQVM01002775-OQVM01002775.1-marine-metagenome-genome-assembly--contig:-NODE-2775-length-19794-cov-7.823503_pt1 | contig 19794 bp, 18 predicted proteins | sample MGYA00237776_ERZ505498 | MGnify/ENA primary metagenome ERZ505498 (study PRJEB26159, sample SAMN06265151) | marine metagenome | isolation source: Helgoland LTER site | place: Germany:Helgoland, sampling... | reverse complement strand
TGCTCAGTAGAGTGACCAGTGCAGCAGATGAATGATTATGCCCAGATGTATTCCGAATGTAGTGGCTGGATACCAAGGCTCCTGAGACTGGGCTTCCGTTGACATTAATGGCCATTTGCGGATTAACTCGCGTCCCTGATGAATTGAGCTCGTCACTGTAAAGCATTAGATAGTCACCATCGGAGTCCACGGTGACTTGGTGAGCGTTGGAACTAGTCGAGTGGGTGAACTTGGATGAATCAATGGTTTCCTGTGTTGCCCATTTTACGCTACCAGCCTTGTTCCAATTGCTACTGGCGGAAGCAGTGGTTTCTGTGGCGGTCGCTGAAAAGAGGTTATCAGTGTTAGCGAGTTTTTCTATGAAAATGGAGCCTTTTTCACCGTTTGGAACGGTGGTGTTGGTGGTAACCGTGGAACGTTTTACAATTTCAACTGTCAAAACTTGGTTGGATGAAGCACTGCTCACTAATCCGACCCAATGCAATGAAGATTTATTGATTCCGTCTGCATTACGCAGATATCCTTGGGAGGCTACCCCTCCGGTCACTTCACTGCCGGCAAGCTTTATGGTCATCTGAGGAGCAACACGTTCTCCGGTAGATTGAAGCGGCAAATTGACATAGACCAAATATTTGGCTGCCGAATCTAGGGTAATATTTTGCGAGTTGCTTGAATCACTATGAGTGAAGCCCGAATTAGCCACATCATTGTCCCATTGTAAGGGGGATGCAGTATTGGGATTTAGATTTGTGTCAGCAACCGTCCGAGTTGCGGTCGCTGAGAAAACAGTTCTAGAGGAAGCGACTTTTTCACTAAAAAAAGAACAAGTCCCCAGTCGCACTGCATTGGCATGATTATCGATATTTTTGGCAAATACTTCCAAATAGTCATTTGCAGAAAGATTTGGAATCATTAAATGCATATGACCACTGGCTTCAGTGTGAGAGGTATCGTGACGAACATAGGTGCATCGGGTGGAAGCCTCTGGTACAGCAGTGCCATTCTTTCGGATTACAAATTCAACCTGAGAGCGATTGTTTGCAGTTTTGGTTTGCTCCACAATCGGTCCGGTGAAGGCGAAAAAATAGTTACCCGCAGATTTGACCTTCAATCGGGTGGGGAGAGAACTATTGAAATCAAAAGTTCCAGGATCGAGATCGGAAAAATTCCATTTTATTGCCTTGGCGGTATTGGCAACTGTGGAATTGTTGTCAGATAAAACGGTTCCGCTAACAAGTGCACCGCCTTCCACCGCTCCATTTGAGGTTTGAGTGAAGATTAAAATCCAGCTTATCGTTAAAAATATGGCTGTGCCGATACACTTTGGATGAATTGTGATTGAGGATTTGGTTTTAGGCATGATTGGAGAGTTTAGATCTTAAAAAATTTCTATGTTTAAATGATTAGTTAGGTCTATTTAATTATCATTTTTTCGTTTTCATAATAAAACTATAGTTAAATATAATAAATAGTTTCATATATTTAGCATTTGTATTGATTTTGGTACAAAAAAGATGAAAAAACATAAAAATAATCAGATAATAAAAAATTATTCATTGATTTTGAGGAGTTTATGAAAAAAAGTTTTTCTGACTTGGAAATACTTTTAGTTCCAAGAACAACGCGACAAAAAGAATCAAACTTTACTTATTAACTAAACGGTTATGTTACCGATATGCCGGAACGATAGATCGAAAGCCGAATCTTCGAAAGTGATAATAGAATTCTTTTGAAAGTACTTTTTATAAGAAGAGTTTCGCCTCTTTGCATCTGTACCTATTAAACTTGCCAAAATTTTGGCCTTATTCAATTAATTGTATTAACTGATTTTGTTTAAAATAAGGAAGAAATCTTGCAGTTCCCATTAAAGAGAATAAGTAAAATCAACCTTTACAGGTTTACTTAAAATTTATGTATCAACCTTATCGAGGTCTATAACTCATTATAATTATCCTATTATTTTTTCCCTGAAAAAGGGAGTGGCGGTATTGAAATTTCAGAAGAAGTATTAAATAAAAAAACTGTTAGGCAATGGGGTTTAATATTTAAAGGGTCTACCTCTTTTTCTTTTCGTATTTTTAATGCTATTACTTGCCCATTTATTAAGTTTTTGAAGTTCGTTTACTTCACTCAAAAGAACTCTCCTACGAGTAACATGAGGAAGTAGGTAGGCATTTAATTTCTTTTTTTCAATTAATTTAACCACGGAACTGTAGTGAGCGAAATCGAGAATTTTAGCCGCTTCCGTTAATTTAATGTAACGGTCCAACGGACCATTTTTGTAAGGATTATATTTCGAAATCATAAAATTTAAGTGGATTTAGATTCATCCTTGAAAGATGAAGTATTGTACTTTTTCGGACCCGGACCCGAGTAGTCAATGGTAAGGTGTAGGCTTTCAGAAAGCCGCTATTTACTAATATTGAAATTTTAGTGTGTGAGTCAAAATTTAGTATTTCTGCGGCTTCGGTGTAGGTTATAAAACGTTCACCATTGTAAGAGTCATTTTTCCCGTAACCAAAATTCATTAATGAAGTTTTTTAAAATTATTCTAATTTAGGATTTAATTGGTTGCATGAGAAATATAACTAAATTAATAAAGAGAATTCTAGGTTTTATCTGGCAAATTAGCCATTTGTGGTGTTGCTACACCCATTACCGTGCTCAACTTAAAATAGATTTGCCTTCCTGTCTTTGAATGAAATTTAAGTGAGCCTTCTTCAACTAACTTGGATAGGGAGCGAGGGGTCTTGTAACCCAATACAAAAGCTGCCTCTTTGGAGGTGATTAGATAATCTATTTTATGGTTCATATTATATATATTAAAATTTACACTCCTACTAAGTTGTTCTGTTGGTGAATCTAGCCTTGAAAATTTTTATGTAGCCTGTGAATGAATGGAAAATTTCACTTGATACTTTATCATAAGATTTTTCTGGCATACTAGATCTGTATATCAATTATTGATGTTGAGAAAATTAGTTGCAAAGTACATGCCAATTCGTTGAAAAAAAATATTCTGTTAATTTCTTGTTAAAATATAACATTTTCCTGTTTTTATGTAAATTTCAATTTTTTTTTAAAAAATACTTGATTAATTAAGTTTTATCATGCGATCTATAATTAAATTTTATTTTTGATTTATTTACGGTTACATCATCAAAAAGATTGTTCCCCGTTTTATTTATAAGAATTTTTCTTGATGAGATTGATTAGAATTTTTCTATTCAGCAAATTCTAATCGGCAGTTTCTTCGATCTGGTTCTTTTATCCGTTTAACAATTCTCACGATCTTTATTCTCACTCATTTCAAGTTGAGTACCACGAGGCAATAAAGGATTGGAAACACTTTACAAATGTTCTATTAAAAACGGATGTATAAAAGAAAAGTTTCAAAATAATGTTATTTCAATTGATTACTAAAATTCGGTAAAATTGTCGGCTGATAAAAATAAATTGCTAGGACATGAATCGTAGGAGGGTAAAGAGTCGTTATTTTCATGGTGGTTGTTTCTTTCTTCACTATCTTCGATGATGAATCGTTTGGTACTTGAATTGACGAAGTTTGTGATTCGTTCGAGAAACAAACTTTTTCTTTTACAATAGGTAGATGCTATAGGGTTTTATTAGGTTTTAAGCTTCACTCGAGTTGGTATTTTTGCTAATATGTTTATTTGTTATTGGTCGTGATCAATTTACTATTGTAAGCCTTTAAGCTACTCCCTCCCAAACATTAACATTACTAATATTATGTCTATTCGTTCGTTCCTTTTTTACGCTCTTGTTGTGGTTTGTTCTTCAATGGAACTTCTCAAAGAGTCCAATGCCGCAAATGCAAAGAAAGAGTCGGTTAAGCCTTATTCATGGACTACAGATCATGTTCATGTCGGAGTACGCTGGCAACCTTTCGGTCTGAACGGGTGTGATATGAATGATGCGAATAGACCCCTGATTTCTGAACATAGTAGTTATGCACAGTTTTGGGTGAGTTGGAATGCGGCAGAACCGACTGAGAAGCACACGGATTATAAGAATAATATTTCCGGGTACCTGAAAGCGATTGAAAATGCAGTGGATGCCTGCGTAGCACGGGGAGTCAAAACGGAATTGGTAATGTGGCACTGTCCGGGATGGGCGTCCGAATCGGGGAAACCAGGAGCCTGGAAACCGAGGGTGGGGGAATATCCTGAATTTGCTAAGCGAATGGCAACACATTTTAAGGGTAGGGTAGATGCCTTCCAGCTTTATCATGAGGTCAACCTGCAGGGCATGATGAACCAGGCGGATATGAATTTTATTATTAACGAGGTTTTCACCAATGGTGGAAGAGCGATTCGCAAGGTGTACGACGCAGAGCCAAAAACACCTGTCATCATATCGACTTCGGGAACTTCTCCCTGCCAGCCTTGTGGGGCACGTGAAGGTTTAAAGGGTGTGGGCGCAGTAGCGGTGGATGATTACTACAATCAATTGATTGCCAATAAGGAAATGATGGATGTGGTGGATGCTTTAAATCTGAATATTTCGGACCACTCCAATGGATATGGCAAAATGGATGGCAAGATCATCCCCAATTGCTGGACTCAGTATGATTTGGCTCGCTCTAAATTGGATAAGGCGAATTATTTATCGAAATCAGTTCTCTCTTCGGAGTCTTGGATTGTATGGGATAATTCCTCCAATAACCATGATGTAAATGGAGATGGCGTTAAAAATGAGGTCGATGCGTTTGATAAGACAGTGACCATTTTTGGTAAAGTGTTGGAGCGTGGTTTGAACACGGTGAACATGCCCTGGTGCGATAATTCAAGCCGTTGGTCGATGGGACTGGTCAAGCGGGTGGATTATAATGGAAGAGTGAAGAAACTAAAACCCGAATGGGTGATTCCATCCAATGACGGAGGACCGGATATTGTTACCCGTAAGCTTGGTTTACGGGGTGGATCGGATGATACTTTTCAACCGGTGGAAAATGATGCGAAGGGATTACCATTCACGGTTGAAGATTACATCAATCCGGGCGATCCCAATCATCTGCATTATTATGTGTGGCGTTGGTATTCTCAATTTGCAGGTGGTTCGGATGAGGTCATCCGTCATGCGATTAAAGGGGAGGATGGGAATGATATTCTTGTTTCTGGAAATGGTATGACAGGTAAGGAACAATACAAAATTTCGTCTTATAATCGGACTAAAAATAGTTTTACTGTTTTAGTTTACTCAGGAGGTGCGAATGGAAAAGGCACCTTTGAAATTGCCATCCCCTCTACCATTCAAAATGGGGTGCACTATAACAATGATCATTCCATGAACGATTTCCGTGGGGAGGGTTTCAGGGAAGGAACTAAGTATAGAGGCAATATTGTGACCAAGGACATCAGTCGGAAAGATGGAAGTGATCAAAATTCTATAACATTGCAGGTTTCGGATGCTGTCGTAGTTAATGGAGTTTTAAAAGCGAGGGTAAGTGGAGCACGTAAATTCACCACCATCGAATTTTACGAAGTTAAATAGGACCGTTCTCTCGGCTTTCCTTTTTCATTTGATCCCAGATTTCCTCGGTTCGTATCAATTGGGCAGCATCATTCTTTTTTTGGTTTTTTTCCAAAAGCATGAAGTGCATTGCCCGAAAATTGATGTATAGTTCTCTGGCTTGATTCGGATTCGAAGTAATGTCGCTGCAGTCTGCAAAGACTTCCGAGTTCAAATTATTTTCCAATTCCCAAAAGGCCTCCACGAGGAGCCTGTCGGGAATATTCACAAAAATTGTTCGGCTTTGAACAAACTAAATGAACTCGTGAATGCACATACGAGTGCGTTCAGGGTTGGTAGGGTTGGTGAGAATATCCGATGGAATCAAGCATGCCCATGAGTTGCCTGCCGTATTTGAGGTAAATTTCAATCGGATCTTCCTTGGATCCTGTGTTTGAATCCGCATCATGAAAAACCGCGGCGAGGTGAGGTTCGATCGAAATTCCCCCGTCATATCCGCTTTTCATCAGGTCAGTCATCACATCTAATACACGGCCCTTTCCCTCTCCGGGATAGGTATATACTTCCTTGTTTCCATTTTCTGGTAATGGATTGAGGCAGTCCTTGACATGAACATAGGCAATATGGTCTTTCACATTTAGATAAAATTCCCAAGGGTCCTGCCAATGGTTTCCCTCTCTCGATCGGTCACGGTTAAATACAGGATTTCCGGTGTCGTATACCAGTTTTATACCCGGGAGGGCATCGATAAGTTCAAGAGTGTGTTGCCAACTCATTCCCCCGTAGTTCATGCAGTTTTCATGCACCACGGTAATCCCCTCAGCACTAAATGCATCAAGAATGAGTTGCAGGCGCCTGATACGTTCCTTCGCCATTAACTCGACCCCTTCAATTACTTTATAGCTCATTACCCGAACAAAGCGGGTGCCCAATTTTTTCATCCGGGGAATAGTTCGGTTGATCTCCGCCTCGGTAATGGCAAAGTCGTCACGTACATCTTTTCCCCAATTGGCAATGGCAGACCCAAAGGCGTTAATATGGACACCGCTTCCATCCAGTGTCTCGCAGACCTGATCAAATGCTTCCTCACTTAGATCGTGAATGTTCTTCCCATTGATGAAGCGAGATTCAATCGCGTTCCATCCGAGTTGTCGGGTCACTTCAATTTGAGTTTCAATATTTTGGGACGCTTCGTCCGCAATGCCGGTTAAATACATAATTTAAATTGTTACATTAGAGAGAGATTTTAGCACCATCGTTCTTCATGGACTGGTAAATAGCGGTGATTAATTCAACTGCCCGCCTGCCTTCCGTACCGTCGATTTCGGGTTTCTCACCGTTACGTAGTGCGTGGAGTGCATTTTCAAAATTTCGCTGGTGCCAGAGAAAATCGATCGCTTTGGGGTCCGCTGCCCCAGCCCCTGATGTATTTTCATACACTCCATGTTCGGAGAGAATTTTTTCATCTGCGGGTTGGTGATTTTTCAAATCCCATACGCTAAATTTGTCGTCCACCATCATGATAGATCCTTGGTCCCCGCAGATATGGATGGATGCAGGTAGCCCGGTGTTGGAAAAACAGGCGGTGGAAGCTTGGATGACTCCGCGAGCTCCGGATTTAAATTCAACAATTGCTACGGCTACATCCTCCACTTCAATTCCTTCGTGTGCTTCCAAGCCGCCCGAGGCGGATACAGATTTTACATCCCCCAATAAATGAAGCATGAGATCGATCGTATGGATCGACTGGTTCATTAGGGCACCCCCGCCATCAAGGTTCCAGGTTCCGCGCCACGCTCCGCTGTCGTAGTATTCCTGAGAGCGCCACCACTTAATTGCAGTGTCACAGAGCACAATTTTTCCAAGCCTTCCCTCCTCGATTGCTTTTTTGAAAATGTAAGTGGAGTCATTAAAACGACGTGGGAATACACCGGAAAGAGAAACTTTATTTTTCTCGCAAATCCCGATCATCTGATCAATTCGCTCGGTGGTGACTTCCAGTGGTTTTTCACAAATGATATGCTTTCCCGCCTCTGCCGCTGCGGTGACATGATCAAGATGGGCACCACTGACTGAGCAAATGGTGACCACCTCCATATCAGGATGACGGAGGAATTCACTTAGGTCGGAGTAACCGGTACAGCCGTATTTGTCCGCGAATGTTTTTGCTTTTTCGTCCTTACGGGCAAAGGCGGCGACTAATTCCGCACCCTCCATGGCTTGAATGGCTTGGGCGTGAAAATCAGCGATCACGCCCGCACCAATAATTCCAATTTTAAAAGATTTCATTTTGTAAGTTGTACCTCTTCAATAGACCGAAGGGTCAGAGTTCAAGGATTTTGATATTTTTAAAGCGGTACACCTGACCTTTTTCACCGTGGTGTTGAATCGCAATGAATCCCTTGGCATCAGTTGAATCTTTCAAATCGGTGGTCTTGACCCCGTTTACCCAAATTTGAATATGCTCGCCCAGACAGCGGATTTTGTAATGGTTCCAATCACTTCGCTTAAAGGCTCCACTCCTATCCTTTTTCCAATGTTCGTCGTTGTATGGATTTACGATTGGTTTTTTCGGATGAATCCAACCGCGCCGACCTTCGTCGTATAAGCCACCGGACCAATTACGGTCGGAACCGTCCACTTCTGCCTGATATCCGAACATGCTTCCATTCTCCCTTTTTTGGGAGCGAAAAAGAAAGCCGGAATTCGCTTTTCCTTCAGGCAATTTTATTTCTGCCTCGAGGATGAAGTCACTAAATTTTTGGTCGTAGGCAAGAAAGAATTTTTTATTCGCGATCAGTTCGATCACTCCTTTAACCACTTTAAATTCACCGTGGGAATAGGGGTTGTGCCATCCGGATAAATCCTTTCCGTTAAACAAATTGACCCATTTGTGTTTGGACTTCTCGGCACCCAGTGGAGAAAGGAAAAGGGAGGTAACAAACGGGAAAAGTACAAGGAAACAAAATTTCATAGTAAAAAGAGTTAGTGGTGGTGGACCGAGTTACTGAGTTTTTTAAACTAAATTGACACCAGGCTTAACTCGTGTAAAGCCTTTATGTTTAAAAATTCTATATCTTTATGAAAGTACTGCTTACCACCACTTCTTTTCAAGACACACCCGGACCCCATCACGACAAACTAAGTGAAGCCGGGTTTGAACTCCTCTGTGAAAGGGGCCCGTTGACAGAAGCCCGGATGCTTGAGTTAGTGGGGGATGTAGATGCCTTTATCTGTGGGGATGATGAAATCACTAAGGCAGTAGTCGACCGGGCTCTTCCCCGTTTGAAAGTGATTTCCAAGTATGGAATTGGGTTGGATAAGATTGATGTCGGTTATGTTACGGAGAAAAAAATACCGCTTACTTTTTGCCCCGGGGTAAACCACACCACAGTGGCGGAACATACTTTTGCTCTGCTTCTTGCTTTGTCGAGGCAGTTAATTACAGAGGCAAATCACTGTGCGGCTGGCGAGTGGGTACGATTGACTGGAAATGAAATTATGGGAAAAACTATTTCCATCATTGGAATGGGCCGGATTGGTAAAGAAGTCGCAATCCGGGCGAAGGCATTCGGAATGAAAGCGGTCGGGTTTGATCTTTATTGGGACGAAAAATTTGCCCGTGAGTATAATGTGAAACGCTGCGAAAATATTGAAGAGGCACTGAATGCCGGGGAAGTGGTCAGCTTGCATGTCAACTTAACCGATGAAACGAGAGATTTGATTAATGCGGAAAGTATTTTAAAAATGAAGGACGGGGTAATTATCCTGAACTGTGCACGCGGAGAAATTGTCAATTCAAGCGACCTTGCCGATGCATTGAATTGCGAAAAGGTGGGCGGCTATGGTGCGGATGTTCTCGATATTGAACCGCCTCCGTCTGATCACCCGATTTTACGGGCTAAAAACACAGTGATCACTCCGCACATCGGATCGCGTACCTATGAGTCCGTACAAAGACAGGCAGGAATGGCGGCGGAGAATCTGATTCTTGCCTTGAAGGGTGAGAAACCACTTGCCCAGGCAAACGATGTGCCGATAATAAACCACACTTGATCGAAATTTTCACACTCATTCAGAAGCATGAACCAGAGCGACGAACAGTTTTACATAGTACCCGAGGGCACACACAATACCCTTGTTAAAAATGCCTATGCTCACCGAGGTTTTGACCAGGAGGAGTGTGATGCCGCGGCTCGCTTTTCTTCCTACGCCACCCATCACGGCATACGGACGCACAATGCATTAAAAGCATTGCACTTGGACGATCTTTTTGGATCGAAAGCGGGGGGATGCAAACCATCGGCTACAATCATTAAAAAGGAGAGTCGTTTTGGAGCCTCTCAGGTTTGGGATTGTCAGTATAAATTGGGCCAGGCTACGGCTTATGAAGCAATGGATGCCTGCATCGAATTGGCAGATAAATACGGGATTGGGCAAATCTCGGTGGATCACGCATTTCATTATCTTTGGGGTGGTGGCTATGTAATGGAGGCAGCCAAGAAGGGCTACATTGCCTACACTAATTGCACGGCTGCGATTACGGAAGTAGTTCCCTTCATGGGGAGTAGTCCGACTTTGGGTACGAATCCCCATTCCTGGGGTTTTCCTACCACTGAGGCACTTGGCTTTCCTATTGTGATTGATTGGGCGACCTCGGTCATTGCAATGGGGCGGGTTCAACAACTCAAGAGGGAAGGAAAGTCTCTTCCTCCGGGTGCTGCGGTTGATTCCGAGGGCAATGAAACCACAGACCCCCATCAGGTCGCCGCTCTTAAACCTTTCGGTGCTCATAAGGGGTATGGTTTATCATTGATCAATGAATTGGTGGCCGGGTTTATTGGTGCGTCCAAGCCCACGCTACGGAGCAAGCATTTGAATGATGGAGATAAGCACACCCCTAATTTTTATTTTCAGGTTATCCATCCGGAAGCACTGAGTAGCGGGGCATTCGCGCATGGAAGAAATCAGTCTGAAAATATAAAAGTCGTACTCGATGATATTTTAGGGGAAGGGAATGAAAAATGTATTATTCCCGGGCAGATTGAGGCCCAATTTGCGAAGTTATCCGAAGAGGCAGGGGGACTGCTTTTTTCGGAAAAGGAAATTGAAGAATTTAATTTGATTGCAAAGGAGTGCGGATCGGAACCTTGGCAATTAAGTGCCTTAGAAAAAAGTGGAAATTAATTTATGAGTCTCGACATTAAATCAAAATCTGACTGCCGTTACGACCTTGTCTCGCTCGGTGAAATTATGCTTCGTCTCGATCCGGGTGAGGGCAGAATACGAACGGCACGAAATTTTTCCGCCTGGGAAGGGGGAGGGGAGTACAATGTGGCCCGCGGATTACGCCGATGCTTCGGAATGGACACGGGAGTAGTTACCGCATTTGCGGATAATGAGATCGGCCGATTAATAGAGGATTTTATTTTGCAGGGTGGTGTGGACACTTCGCTGGTTCGTTGGGTTCCCTATGACGGACTCGGACGGGAAGTGAGGAACGGGCTAAACTTCACTGAGCGCGGTTTTGGTATTCGCGGAGCGGTCGGAGTACCCGACCGTGGACTGACTGCAGCCTCTCAATTGAAAGTCGGAGACATTGATTGGGATGACCTTTTTGGAAATCAGGGTGTTCGCTGGTTTCACACCGGGGGGATCTTCGCGGCGTTGTCCGAGTCCACTGCAGAAGTTACTGCGGAAGCGGTACAGTCTGCCCAGAAATACGGAACCGTAGTTTCTTATGATCTGAACTACCGTCCATCGCTTTGGAAATCGATCGGTGGGATTGAAAAGGCCCAGGAAGTGAATCGTGCGATTGCCCGGAATGTGGATGTGATGATCGGGAATGAGGAAGACTTTACTGCCTGTCTCGGATTTGAAGTGGAAGGTGTGGACGAAGCAATTTCTACGATCGAGGTGGATAGTTTTAAGAAAATGATCACCCAGGTAGTGACCGAGTTTCCCAATTTTAAGGCGACTGCGACCACGCTGCGTACCGTGAAGACGGCCACACTGAATGATTGGGGTGCGATCTGCTGGCAGGGTGGAAATTTTTATGAGGCGGTTCATCGTCCGGATCTAGAGATTATGGATCGGGTCGGCGGCGGAGACAGTTTTGCCTCCGGTTTAATTTATGGATTTCTTCAGGGGCATGATGGGGACCAGGCAGTAAATTACGGAGCAACTCATGGGGCTCTGGCGATGACAACACCGGGAGATACTTCCATGGTGACTGTTGCGGATGTGGAAAAAGTAATGGGGGGTGGTGGAGCCCGGGTGGTAAGGTAAATCTCAACTATTTATTTCCTATGAAAGAATTATTTAATATAAGCGGAAAAGTTTTTGTGGTAACCGGTTCAACTGGTGTTCTTGCCGGAGGAACTGCAAGGTATTTACAGGAGCAGGGTGCCAAAGTGGCTTACCTCGGAAGGAATCAGGCTAAAGTGGATGCAGTCTTGGAAGAGGCGGGAAAGATATCCGAGCATTGCCTGGGAGTGACTACTGATGTACTTGACGAAGATGGGCTCAATAGGGGGTATGAGAAAGTGATGAATGAGTTTGGTCGGGTCGATGCCCTGATCAACGGGGCGGGCGGAAATATGCCTGGTGCGACTATTGGCCCGGATAAGGAAATTTTTGACCTTAATATAGACGACTACAGCCAGGTGATGGACTTAAATCTTAAGGGTACGGTTTTGCCGACACTTACTTTTGCCAAAGCATTTAAGGCACAGGGCACGGGTTCAGTAATTAATTTTTCGTCTATGTCTTCGGGCCAGGCCTTGACACGGGTTTTGGGATATTCCAACGCCAAGGCTGCAATCGATAATTTTACCCGTTGGATGGCGACCGAAATGGCATTAAAGTACGGAGATGGAGTCCGCGTGAATGCAGTGGCCCCGGGATTTTTTATTTCCAATCAAAATCGGGCTCTTTTGCTTAATGAGGACGGCTCATTTACCGAGCGTGGACAGCAGGTCATCAACAAAACTCCATTCAGGCGCTTTGGAGAGCAGGAAGAAATTTACGGAACCATTCATTATCTACTTTCGGACGCCGCTTCTTTCGTAACTGGAACCGTTGCGGCGGTGGATGGCGGATTTTCTTCTTTCTGCGGGGTATGAAATCTCGTATGATTGGTTAATTGATGAAGGCAAAGTATTATTCAACTGCTGAATTGGCAGAGAAGACAGGGACTTCGAGACAGGTGATCTCCGCAATTATAAACGAGAAGTGGAAGGAGAAGAGAATTTCGCAGGCTACATACGAACGCATTAAGAAAGCGATGGATGACCTTGGCTTCGTACCGGACCGGACTGCAGTCTCACTCAAAAAAGACAGTCGCAAAAAAGTGGGAATACTCTGTCATGGTCCTTTATATTCCCATATTTTGACTGCGATTGAAAAACTCAATCACCATTTTTTAGACCAAGGAATTCCAGTTGAAATGCACATAAGTGCGGAAGGGAGACTCGCCGAAGGATTACGGGATTTAATGGGCCAGCGAGTGGAAAGTTTGGTTGTGCTACTCAGTCCGATGACCCGCAACTTTTGTGAGGTTGATTTGAAGAACCCATCGATTCTCAAATTATTACGGGTAGTGCCCAATATTATATACAATTTTCCTTTTGGGATTCATGAAGACTCGCTTGAAAAAGAACTGACCCGGGGAGGTTCTCAACTGATCGGATTTTCTAAGGAAAAAGCATACACCCAGTTTTTTAAAGATTTTACTGCCCCAGAGAAGACCCGAATTTTGATGGACGACAAGATTTTTGCACTGTTTAAAGCTGGAACACAGATGAGCAAGATTTGTGAGAGTTTTGATCGATTGGATACTTACCCTAATCCCCAAAGTGACAAATTGGACCAAAACCCTTTTCTGATTGGAGAAAAGCTTGCTCATATGCTTCTTCCCAGGATCAGAGAGCAGCACTATGATTTTATTCTGACCTCTTCGGATCGGATTGCCCAGGGCATGGCCGCTGTTTTAGAGGATGCAGGGTTATCTATTCCCCAAGATATTAACCTGCTTGGATTTGATAAAATAGATTCTCTTCCCTACTTTAAGCATGCCTTGCCCACGATTGAAGTGCCGATACAACCAATGATCGATGAACTTCTTGCCACATTGAAAAAGCAAAAATGGAATGGAAATTCATTTCGGGTTGAAGCAAACTTGATTGGTACTTAAGGAAAATTTGATTTTTTAAGTTGTAGGACTTTCATCCTGTCGATGGTATGGTCAAAAATTAAATAATGAGTACAGTTGACCAGTTCGAAAGCGTTTTTAAGGCAGCCGCCAAAACAATCTATCTTCATGAAAGCCCATCCTTAGGGAAGGTTTTGTTGGTCACCGATATGGAAGAGTCCGATTCCACATTGTATTTAAACTCGGTACGTAAGTATTTTGAGAAGACTCTTCTTCCCGGTGAAACGAAATGGGAGGTGCTTTCCAAAAAAGACTTTCAATCCGTTAAGGAGTTGCTCGGTAAAGTCGAAGAGTACCAACCGGATTTGCTCCTCACTTATCGTAATCTGAGGAGTGAGTCGTGGAGGTGGCCATACAGCCTGGGTGAACACTTGGATGTTCTTACCCAGGTAACCACCACACCCGTTCTTGTGTTACCCCACCCGGATCGGGATGATGCATCTGAACTTTTGGAAAAGTCTCCTGAAAAAGTAATGGCGGTGTCAGGTCATATGTGCGGGGAAGGTTCCCTCATTAAATATGCATCTGCCTTCACTCCCAAAGGGGGGAAGCTTTTACTGAGCCATATTGAAGATAAGGTTACCCTTGACCGTTATCTTGATGCGATTGAAAAGATTCCTGATATTGATACCGACGTGGCCAAGGAAACTCTGCTTGCCCGACTGCTTAATGATGCCAAAGATTTTGCCGAGTCTGCTCGGTCTAGTTTGGAACGTGCCGGTCTTGGGATTTCAGTTGAGTGCATGGCTCAATTAGGATCCCGTTTGGAGGATTATCGAAAACTTATTGAAGAGGGAGAGGTCGATCTTCTAGTTATGCACGCCAAAGAGGATGATCAATTAGCGATGCATGGTATGGCCCATCCTCTCGCGGTTGAACTTCGCTCCGTACCCATTCTTTTATTGTGAGTATATTACCGAATTTCCTGGCATCTTCCTCTGCACATTCTGTCAGTCCGGGAGTGACATATATTTTTCTAGGATTGCTGGTGTGTATGATTCTCTGCCTCGCTTTGGAGGAAAAGATTCACGCTAAAAAGTCTTTGATTGTGGGGTTGTTTTCTGTCGTGGCCCTTTTTCTCGGTGCCTGGTTTAATCTGCTTCCGTTTACAGATGTTAGCAATCTTGTCATTGGTGGACACAAAATTTCTCTGCCTGTTTATATTCCGGGCGTGGATTGGGAAGTCATCGCGATCATACTTGGTTCCTCCCTGTTTGTGGATGTCACAAGCAAGTCCGGACTCTTCACTTGGGTCGCGGTCAAATTAACCAAGCTTTCTTCAGGTGATCCTCTTCGCCTACTTATTCTGTACGGGGTAATGACAGTGGTTTTTTCCGCGGTGTTGAATAATGTTACCGCCATGATCATCGTGGGTTCACTGACTGGAGTCTCTCTTAAAAAACTCAATCAATCAGAAAAACTGCTGGGTTTTCTTCTGGTGGAGGGATTACTCACCAACATTGGAGGACTGCTCACCCTTATTTCTTCAGTGCCCAATATTATTGTGGGTAAAACGGCGGGGATTGAATTTATTGATTTCTTCCTGAAAGCGGCACCTTATGTGGTAATTGCCACCGTGGTTACCCTTTGGCTTGGTTCCAGGCTTTTCAAGATCGGTTCACTTAAAACCGAGGAAGAAAAAACTTCCGCTAAGAATTTGGTGGCTGGATTTGATGAGAACGAAGGAATTGAGTCGCCCGGTTTTTTCCGCTTTGGAGCCATTATGACTTTTGTGTTTATTGGAACTGTTGCCATGACCTCGCAATTGCCTGTGGTCAACGAGCTCGGACTTGGCTTTGTGGCACTTTCCTTTGCTGGCATAATGCTCGTTCGCTACAAGTCAGTAGCGGATCGGTTTTATAAGACAATTGATTGGGACTTACTCTTTTTCTTTGTCTGCTTATTTGCGGTAATTAATGTAATGGAGCATGCCCGTGTGCTTAACCTAATTGGTGATTGGCTCATGCCCATTATGGGGCTGGGTGATTCAGCGGGTCCAGCTGCCCTGCTTGTCGCCTCAGCCGCGGCCAGTTCGGTAACCGATAATATTCCCCTTGCCGCCATGTTGGCTAAGATATTAGGAGCGATGCCCGAAATTTCATCCAATCCGGACAGTCCTTATTGGTGGGCGGTAATTTTTGGTTCAAACTTGGGTGGTAATATTACCCCAATCGGGTCAGCATCCACTTTGGTTTCAGTTACCATTATTCATAAATACGGATTGAAACTTTCTTTTGCCGGGTTTGTAAAAGTGGCACTTCCCTATGCAATTATCCAACTGGCCCTTGGGGTAGTTTATTTGTTAATTACTACCTAATCAGAGAGTATCAGCCGAATTGATTCGGTAACATCGATTTGCGATTTTGTTTAATAAGTCTTCGGAAAATCTTTAGGTTTTCCTTCTGGATATTTTTTGCCCAATTATCACTGCTCCAAAGATGAGAATTGAACCAGCGAACAATGTTAAGAGTGCATCCGTATCAATATTTTTGATTTCTCCAAAGAAAAAGAGCGAACAAATAACTGCCAGTGGAACCACTGCATTGTTACAAGCGGCCAGAGTTCCCGTATTCGATTGAGTTGCCCCTTTATTCCATAGGAAAAAACCTAAGCCAGAGGCTATAAATCCGAGGTAGAGAATTGATTTCCATTGTTCTAGGTTGATTTCCAATGTGCTCCAATCCGTAAACAAAGAAGAAAAGCAGGCGGCACATATAGTACCTCCTATCGTTAAAAGTGAAAACACATTACGGTCATTAATTTGCCAATTCTTATACTTCCAGTCTCGGTAAGCCACCTGGCCAAATGCGAAGGCGAGTCCAGCCCCTTGCATTAGCATAAATCCGATCCAAATATCACCACTTGGGAGTTCCTTTGCTTTGATAATTCCAGCTCCTAAAACCGATAAAATTGCAACGAGTAGATAACGCCAGGAAAACTTTCGCTGACGAATATCGTTTATCAGAACAACATAAACAGGAGTTAAAATCGAAAAGATAGCGACTAGATGAGAGGGGATATAGTAAAATGCACGCATATATAAACTGTACATTAACCCAAACTGGACTGCACCGTAGAGAATGAGACGCCCGCGGTCACGCACCGAAATGTCATGTGTTATGAGGAAGGGCAAGAATAGGAGGGATGCACATCCTAAGCGTATAGTCGCAACTAAGAAAGAGTCTACCCCAGTCAACGTATTCCCAATCAGCCCAAAGGAGAAAGCCCAAAGGAGGGATACAAATAATAGGTAGACCATGACTAAACTAGCGTAGGTTTTTAGATTAAATCTAAAATTTCGATGTATCTAATTTTTAAAAATTACGTAATTTTCTACCAACGATAGGTTGCTCCGAGTGAAAACTGATCTCCCCGTCCTGGTGTACCAGGAATATCCTGAAATTCTTCGTCCCATGGCTTGTCATAAGCAAGGAAGAGTTCGAGGTCATTAAACTTGGCGGGATAGTAACTAGCTGCGAGGTGAGAATTAAAAGCACTGTCGGGACCCGTTCTAATTGCATTTTTTCTTTGCTTTCTCCATTCGTTATCTACCCTGATTTGAACACTGTCAATCGGGTCCCATATAACCCCAAGAGTTAGTCTATTCTCAGGGTAATTGAGGGCATAAAAACTTCCAACAAAGTCTGTTTTTTTGTAATCCTCTTTTTTCTTAAGGTAGGAATAACTAGCAATGGCTTCGAAATTTTCCCATTTCTTGGAAGCAACTAATTCAAAACCGAATGTTTTTGTATCAACCGGATTTGCGGTTCGGTTTACATCTCCCGAAAAATAGGTCCAATCGGTTAAGTCATCATCCCAGCGATAAAAAATATTTGAATCCAATTTCCAACCATCTTTTTTAATTAAGTGTCCGAATTCAATGGTTTTTGAAGTCTCTCGGTCCAAACTATGGTTACTCCTGAAAAGACCACCAGAATCATTACCTCCAATAGCAGTGTAACCTACAACTTGAGAGCTTCCTGAATATCCTAAGTATGTTTCGGTATAGGAATCATCATTTATTTTTTGCCTGGTGACTCTAAAAATAGGTGAGACTTTAGAACTATTTCTATTGGTGTCATCAAAAGTTGCTCCTGCTTTGATGATAAATTTTTCGTTCTCACTTGTGTCTATTTTGTATTCGGGAAGAAGGCTAAATTTAAAGTATTCACGGGAAGTGAAATTCCCTCTATCTAAACCTTTATACCTAGTGCCGTTGTATTCAGTGTAGGTATCAATTTGATCACTAGCGAATTGAGTATGATAATTTATAGCTAAATTTTCATTCACAAAATGATTCCCTGAAAATGCGACGCCCGAAATTTCAGCTTCGTGATATCCCGCCCACTGCGTCGAACCCATAACCCAAAGAGGAACATCGCGCTTTAAAATGTAGTGATCAGTTATAATTCTGTGGAATAAACTAGCTTCCCAGGTGCTACCTTCACCGTATGACTGCATGTGGTTAAAGTAATAGAGTTGGGTTTGGTAATCTTCTGTCTCCTTTCTTTCTGTATTGGCTGTATACATGCCCGGCCATCCGTAAAACTTATCTTGATAACCAGCAAAAAAGTCGGTTTGAGAATCTGGACCAAGCAACTGTACACGGCTGGAAGTCCTGTCAAAAGAGTGATCCCCAAATGGAATGGTTCCATCGCTTTCGGATCGGGAACTTTCAATCTCTGCTCCCCATGTCCAATCTTCTGAATCTCCGTATGCACCAGTAATGGCATTGTGAATACGCTGGAAGTTTAAGTTATGGTCTCCACCACCAATCGTTAAACTTCCTCTCTTTGTAATTTCACTCCAAGAATACGACACAGTACCCACACTACTGTTAAATCCACGAAGTGCATTATCCGCTCCGGTTAATACTTTGGGTTCCCCCAGCATTTCTGGAGCAATAGGAAGTTCGGTGGAATAGTGCCCCGTTTGTGGGTCTATAAGAGTGGCACTGCCTACTTGTATACCAGTATTTTCAAAAGTACCTCCTCTGATACTTAGGTCTCCTTGAGCTTCTGCCATATTTCGGCTTTGCATATCAACCCGGGGATCGAAATCCAAGTTAGAAATTGGGGTTTCGAAGGTGGTGACGGGTCGTTGATTCGCGGTCTGTTGTCCAACAATGGTAAGAGATGGAAGTAAGTCTGCACTGATGAGGGAATCATTGTTCTCGGGGGACTTCTGTGCTAGGACAGAGGTAACAATGAATAGAGTAATGGAAGAGGTTAAGGATGCCTTAATTAACATTTCTAACTTAATACATAATTGAACCTCAGACACAATCGTTAATTATACATATTATAATGGTTAACAATTAAGATGGTTATACATTTCCCTTCATTGAATCATTGATGGAAATTGTTGGGGAGTATAAAATAAATTTATAACTTCGAGTTTATTACGGTCGCAAATTCTATCTTTATGGACATTTCAATGTAAAAACCACAATTTGATAATTATAGTGAATTTCAAAGAAAAGCTGGATGTAGAAAATCGGGTGGAGGAGATTTTTTTTGCAGGGGGGTGTCTGTGGGGAGTGCAGGAGTTTATTAGGTATTTACCGGGTGTTGTTTCTACCGAAGCGGGAAGAGCTAATGGATCAGCCAGCACTACTAATACTGAATATGACGGCTATGCTGAATGTGTTCGAACCATTTTTGATCGAGGACAGGTAACGATGGAGCAGTTAATGGAATATTTTTTTGAGATTATTGATCCGTACAGTTTGAATAAGCAGGGTGAGGATATTGGGGAAAAGTACAGGACTGGAATATACAGCAGGAGGCAGGAACATCTTGATGCGGCCCATAATTTTATCACCTCTCTCGAAAATTCAAAAACAATACTTGTAGAAGTATTGCCTTTAAGTAATTTTATCCGGAGTGATGAAGAGCACCAAGATCGATTGCAAAAAAATCCTAAGGAAAAATGTCATATTCCAAAAAAACTCTTACATAAATACCGGATCAGAGTTTAATAAATATTATTGGATTCCTTACTTTACTTGTTACAGATTCGGACCGAGCGGACAGGACAGTGCGCAGGCAATACCACGGAGAATTTGAATTTCGATATCGGTGGTCTTT
>ENA-OQVM01002773-OQVM01002773.1-marine-metagenome-genome-assembly--contig:-NODE-2773-length-19820-cov-7.053741_pt1 | contig 19820 bp, 20 predicted proteins | sample MGYA00237776_ERZ505498 | MGnify/ENA primary metagenome ERZ505498 (study PRJEB26159, sample SAMN06265151) | marine metagenome | isolation source: Helgoland LTER site | place: Germany:Helgoland, sampling... | reverse complement strand
AGGTGATCGTGGACCGGATCGAGAATAATGATCTACCCCAACGTGGGGTTTTCAACCGCAGTCTTGCAAAACTACAGGGGATCTTTGCCAGCTACGCGTTTCTGTGGCGGTGATCAGCGTTTGCGCCAAATGTGGCGAATGTCATTTCCGACAGGTCTGACACCATTCAAAGCAAACCGCGGCGCCTCTTCCAATTGCGCAACGCCCATTGCACCTAACATGGGTGTCCCTTCGGCACCAATGGCGGTCCCCGCGGAATAAACTACGAGTTGGTCGACCAGCCCTGCGCCCAGCAATGAGGCCGCCAGCATCCCGCCGCCTTCGCAAAACACGCGAGTGATCCCCTTGGCCGCAAGTACCGCCATCATTGCTTGCGGGTCAATCTGGCTTGAGACTGTCTGACAGGGCAGGCTCATGGCGCCTTTTGCAGTCCACGCCAAAACATCCGCGTCCGCGCCATGGCAAAGCCATACCGGAACATGAGCCGCCGTTTGCGCAAGCTGCTTGTCGGCCGAAATCTTCATCGCGTTTGAGACAACAATCCGTACAGGTTGCCGACCCACCCCCAAACCGCGCACCGTGAGTGACGGATCATCAGCACGCACGGTTCCGGCGCCGACCATTACGGCATCGTGGCGCGCGCGCATCATATGAACGTCGCGGCGGGCATCCTGCCCAGTGATCCACTGGCTTTCGCCGGTCGCAGTAGCGATGCGGCCATCCAAGGTTCCTGCCATTTTGAGCGTCACATACGGGCGGCCTTTCGTCACGCGCAGTAAAAAGCCTGCGTGATCTTGGCGCGCCTCAGCCTCGCACATTCCGCTATCGACCTGAATGCCAGCATCCTGCAGCATCCGGGCACCGCGACCGGCAACACGGTCGTCGGGATCACCGGCACCAATCACTACGCGGGCAATTTTGGCATCAATCAAGGCTTGGGCGCAGGGTGGCGTTTTGCCGTGATGCGAACACGGCTCTAACGTTACATAGGCCGTAGCCCCATTGGCTCTCGCTCCCGCTTGAAGCAATGCACGTGTCTCTGCGTGGGGCCGACCACCGTCAGCTGTCCATCCGCGCCCGACGATCTGTCCATCCTGTACAATGACACAGCCGACCGCCGGATTAGGCCAGACACGCCCCATGCCGCGGCGCCCCAATGACAGGGCCAGCGCCATGAACCGAGCATCCTCTTGGGGTGTCACGTGTTGTCTTCGTCTTTGCTATCAGGACGTAACTCGCTGACAAACTTGTCAAAATCATCCGCAGCTTGGAAATTCTTATAGACGCTCGCAAACCGCACGTAAGCCACGGTATCAATCCGCGCGAGGCTTTCCATGACGATTTCGCCGATGCTTCCAGAGGGAATATCCGTCTCGCCCAAGCTTTCCAGACGGCGCACGATGCCACTAATCATCTGGTCGATACGTTCCGGTTCAACCGGACGCTTTTGCAAAGCGATGCGGATGGAGCGTTCCAGTTTGGGCCGGTCAAAGTCTTCACGGCGACCGTTGGTCTTGATGACCACGAGGTCGCGCAATTGCACGCGTTCATATGTGGTAAATCGGCCCCCACAAGCCGGACAAAAACGGCGGCGGCGGATCGCTACGTGATCTTCGGCAGGGCGGCTATCTTTGACCTGTGTGTCAACATTTCCACAAAACGGGCAACGCATGTTCAATCCTCATTTGTCATACTGGGGTCTATGGCTTGTATCGCAGCCCCACTTATCCACAGGCACTATATGAGGGCGCACAGGTTTTGGGTAGTGGGCAAATGCAGACGCTAAATGGGCGACATAAACCGTTGCGCGAAGGACTCGGTTCCGCTCGTCTTAGGCCAGATGCGCAATCACATGACGGCGGTGCGGCCTGTCGCGATGCTCAAAGAGGTAAATGCCTTGCCAAGTGCCCAGCGCCAGCGTGCCTTCTATCACTGGGATACTCAAATGGGTTGGAAGCAAAGCCGCCTTGATATGGGCGGGCATATCGTCGGGGCCTTCGTACCTATGGGTCAGGTAGGCCATTGATGGGTCTGTTGTCGGTGGCACCAGTCGCGCAAAGTAGTTTTGTAAATCCACCTGCACTTCGGGGTCAGCGTTCTCTTGTATAACGAGGCTTGCTGATGTGTGCTGAATAAAGAGCGTCAGAAGGCCGGTGCCTTGTGCCCAATCAGCCACCTGGTGGGTAAACTCATAGAGGCCGGGCCCGTTAGTTGCGATTTCAAATCGTGTCTGCATACCGCAACATCAACGGGCATCCGGCAAAGTGCAAGTTACTGTTCGGCGCAAGCAAGCGATGCCTGTCTGCGTTGCGTATCATTATCGCGCCAGTCACTGGGCAACCCGAGGATTGCAGCAAAAGCAGGTGTGACATTCACAATGCAAGCATCTGCGATCTTTGCTGTCTGCGGCATCGACATCGCGATTGGAGAGAGGCGCACAAAGGACTGTGATGCTGGCTCTGTGCCATATGCACCTGCTGTTGGGGCGAAGGCGACAGACAACATTGCGGCAACAAGGGAGAGGGGGAGATTGGTCATAATGACATCCTTTCTGAGGAGCATCTGTGCTCTTCAGGAGACGAATGCAACCTGCTGAAACGGCCAATCACATGATCGTAAATGCACATGAACAGCCCGTGATGGGATGATCCATTATCTGATGTCAGCCGAAAAGGCGCTCGCCCTGTTCGTCAATCACCTGTTTGGCCTTGGCGATCGACACTGTCTCGGCCAACTCTTTTGTCTGGAGCACATCGGACCGGATCACCATCTGCTCCCGTCCATCCTTTTCAACCCTTGCAGCAAGACGCCAGCCGCCGCTTTCCTTTTGAGGGACAGGTGTGATGGCGAAATCTTTATAGGTTTCTGAGGGGGCCGCCTCAGGCGTCTTACCGCCCCCGAAGAGTTTGGAAAAGAGTGCCATGGTACCCCCGCAGATTTACTGATCCAAGAACGACCGCAACTTTCGGCTTCTGCTTGGGTGCTTCAACTTGCGCAGCGCTTTCGCCTCGATCTGACGGATACGTTCGCGCGTCACGCTGAACTGCTGGCCCACTTCTTCGAGCGTATGGTCGGTGTTCATACCGATACCAAACCGCATGCGCAGCACGCGTTCTTCGCGTGGCGTAAGCGATGCCAGAACCCGCGTTGTGGTTTCCTTCAGGTTTTCCTGAATTGCAGAGTCGAGTGGCAAGATCGCGTTCTTGTCCTCGATGAAGTCACCCAGCTGGCTGTCTTCCTCATCACCAATCGGCGTCTCGAGCGAAATCGGCTCTTTGGCAATCTTCATTACCTTGCGCACTTTTTCCAAAGGCATTTGCAGTTTTTCTGCCAATTCCTCTGGTGTCGGCTCGCGGCCAATTTCGTGCAGCATCTGGCGACCAGTGCGGACCAGCTTGTTGATCGTCTCGATCATATGAACCGGAATACGGATCGTGCGCGCCTGATCAGCGATCGAGCGCGTGATCGCCTGACGGATCCACCATGTCGCATAGGTCGAGAACTTATAACCGCGACGGTACTCGAACTTATCAACGGCCTTCATGAGGCCAATGTTACCTTCCTGAATCAAATCAAGGAATTGCAGTCCACGGTTCGTGTACTTCTTGGCGATGGAAATCACCAAACGCAGGTTCGCCTCGACCATTTCTTTCTTGGCCTGACGTGCCTCTTTTTCGCCCTTTTGAACTTGCTGAACAATGCGGCGGAATTCGGTGATGTCGACGCCGACGTACTGACCAACCTGAGCCATGTCGCCGCGTAGTTCTTCGATCTTTCCCGTCGATTTCTCGACCATCATCTGCCAGCCGCGACCTGCCTTTTGGCCCATTTCTTCCAGCCAATTCGGATCAAGCTCGCGACCACGGTAGGCATCGACAAACTCGCGGCGGTTGATGCGGGCTTGGTCGGCCAATTTCACCATTGAACTATCAATCGACATGATGCGGCGGTTGATGCCGTAAAGTTGGTCAATCAGCGCTTCAATCCGGTTGTTGTGCAGGTGCAGTGAATTCACCAACTCGACAATCTCGGAGCGCAGTTTTTGGTATTTCTTTTCTTGCTTGTCGGTGAATGATGAATCCTCGTTCAAGGTGGCCGACATACGGGCATCTTGCATATCAGAAAGGTCGGCAAAATCGCGCGCGATCACTTCAAGCGTTTCCAAAACACGTGGCTTTAGTGCCGCTTCCATCGCGGCCAAAGACATGTTGGCCTGATCGTCTTCGTCATCATCGTCGTCTTTGGCAATCGGGTTGCCATCGGCATCAAGCTCTTGCGCCGTTTCTTTCTTTTCTTCGCCGCCCGCTGCAGGTGCGGCAGGTGCCGCAACAACCGGTTCTACCTCACCATCTTCATCAAGCTGATTTCCGAAGGTAGTCTCAAGATCGATAACATCGCGAAGCAAAATGTCTTCGGACAGCAATTCGTCACGCCAGATCGTAATCGCCTGAAAGGTCAGCGGGCTTTCGCAAAGCCCTAGGATCATCGTGTTGCGACCAGCCTCGATCCGTTTGGCAATCGCGATCTCACCTTCACGAGACAGAAGCTCAACCGAACCCATTTCGCGCAGATACATTCGCACAGGATCATCGGTCCGATCCAGCTTCTCTGCTTCAGCTCCGCCAAGGGTGACTTCGCGCGACCCAGCAACTGTTGCTAGAGCGGTGTTGCCTTGGGTTTCCTCTGTCTCTTCGCTTTCTTCTTCTTCAGTGACCTGAATGCCCATCTCAGACAACATCGACATGACATCTTCGATTTGATCCGACGACACTTGCTCTGGGGGCAACACAGCGTTCAATTGGTCGTATGTGATGTAGCCCCGTTCACGCGCGTCAGCGATCATCTTTTTGACCGCGGCCTGGCTCATATCAAGACTAATATCGCCGTCCTGGTCAGCATCTTTGCGATCGTCGTTATCTTTCGCGGCCATTCGGAAAGCCCTTTCGAATGCATAAATTTGTGCCGAAGTGATTCGGCTGATTCGGTCAAAGTCGAATCAACCTCGCATCGAGGTGATTCGCAAGCAGTTGACGTATTGTTCTTGGTATCTGTTGCGCAAACTACGATTTAGGGCGCTTATTTCCTTTGGCAAAGCCAATCTGCTCAAGGAGTTGGTCAAATGCACTCTGCTCATCTTTCTTCATCAATGCGCCATTTTCGCCAACCGCGTATTCTGCACTGTCGTCATCATCGCCGCGGCCAGCCTGATCTAGGGCCTTCGTGGATTCTGCCAATCTCCACGTTAGCCCTTCATCTGCAACGCCACCCAAGTCTTCAATGGCATCTTCGATTTCGCGGGCATGACCTTTGCGCGCCATTAGCTTTGCAAATTCTTCGGTTAGGCATAGTCGCGCAATCTCGTCTTTACCACCCCGCCGAATTGCTGGGCTAATGGCGACATGGTTCTGCGCGAACAGCTTTTCAAGGGGCGCGTCGCCTAGATCAGCGATCAGAGCACCGCGCAGGTCTTCTGCGCCAAGATGACGTAACAAACCACTCTGCAAATCGCGATGCATCGGGTCGCGACAGTCCATTTGCTCCAGCGGCGTTTCAAATTCAGGGGCGACAGTCGGGGCCGCAATCATCGTCGCAAGGATTACTGCTTCGCGCAAATGCTCTTGATCGTTTGTCCCAGCTGCTAAGGCTGAGCTACGAGAAGTTGCAACAGGGCTGACTTCGCGTTTCCACGGATCTTGGCGCGGGTTCCACTTGCCGCTACCAGTCTTGCGCGCCACAGGTGCCTTGCGATTGGAAAATAGCGCCCAGCGCATGTCTTTGATCGCTTGACCATAATGGTTGCGGATCGAAGGGTCCGCGATCAGTTTGATTTTCTCGCGCAGCGCTTTATCCAACGCGGCCTTGCGTTCAGGGCTATCAAAAATCTTCCCCTCGGTTTCGCGCTGCCAAAGCAGCTGCACCATCGGAATTGCCTGATCCAGCAACTTTTGCATCGCCCCTGCCCCTTGGGTCTTAATCAGATCGTCAGGGTCCAACCCTTCCGGCATCAGCGCAAAGCGCAGCGATTGGCCCGCTTCCAAGAGCGGCAGGGCAATATCGATAACACGCATCGCCGCGCGCAAACCTGCGGTATCACCATCCAGCGCGATGATCGGCTCGGGCGCCATGCGCCACATCAGGCGTAACTGGTCTTCGGTAATGGCCGTGCCAAGCGGGGCAACCGTCGCCGTAAAACCAGCCTCTGACAGCGCGATAACATCCATGTAGCCTTCGGATACGACCAAAGGTTTGCCTTTTCCCGCTACTTCTCTCGCCGGACCGTGGTTGTAAAGACTTCGGCCTTTGTCAAAAAGCGCCGTTTCAGGCGAGTTATAATATTTGGCAGGATGGTTAGGGTCCATCGCACGACCACCAAAGCCGATCGCGCGGCCACGTGCATCACGGATAGGAAATATGATCCGATCGCGGAACCGATTATAGAGGCCACTGCCTCGATCACTCTCGGCAGCTAATCCGGCATCCACGATCAGTTTCTGATCGATCCCCTTACCGGTTAGCTGCTCAAGCACACCGCCAATGGCAGGTGCAAATCCAATTTCCCAACGGGCCTGTGCCTCAGCACTCAGTCCACGTCTCTCTAAATAATCGCGGGCGTCGGCCCCTGCGGCTGTCTGCAATTGCAGACGATGATACTGCACCGCTTGTTCCATCACATCTACAAGAACGGTGCGTGCGTCGGCCTTTTCCTGCGCTTGTGGGTCGCGCTCTGGCACCGGCATCCCGGCCTCGCCAGCCAATATCTTGACCGCTTCCATGAAATCGACATTTTCAGTTTCGCGGACAAAAGAAATTGCATCGCCTTTGGCATGGCAACCAAAGCAATAATAGAATCCCTTCTGGTCATCGACGTGGAAACTTGCCGTCTTTTCCTGATGAAACGGGCATGGCGCCCAGAGATCACCCTTACCTTGGTTTGACTTGCGGGTGTCCCACATAACCTTACGGCCGACGACCTGCCCCAAGGACAGCCGATTGCGTAATTCATCAAGGAAACCGGGTGGCAAACTCATAGCTTCAAGTTTCTACGACAACCAAAGCCTCAAGACCATGGCCTTCAGAAGACAACGCAGACTTTCTTCGTCCAATCAAACTTCCGCCGGAGGCTTCCCAGCCTGCCAACTCAGCGCGCCGCAAGCCCCCGCATCGCGACATCCAGATCATGTACCAAAGTCCGTGCCATCGACCGCATTACCATAATCTCAAAGGCCTCTGCCCCGGTCCTTACAATCGTCACTGACATATGTCCAAGCATCGTCTTGGCGACATGGTTCGTCTTGAATACCTTTGCCCGCAAATCAACCGGAACCAACCGCGCCAGCACGTCCTCCACGCCGGTTCCTGCTATCTGTACGACGGCCCAAGCATCTGATTGATCCGTCACAGCAGCAAGCGCCTCTAGAGTGACTTCGCCTGCAACCAACCAGGACCCATGCCCAAACCACGAAACAGCACCTGACCGGCGGTTCAATGCGGCAAGACCGCTCCCGACCTGCTCTTTCAGCCTGTCAGAGACAACCTTGCTCTGCCCTGCAAAAGGCGCCACGGACACCAGACGCTCTGGTAAGACCTCGGTCACTTCTACGCTGCCATACGCTATCGGCAACTGGTCCGCGCAGGGCGACATTGCAATCAACTTAACCACGGGCACGCCCTCCGGCTGGATCAAAAAATACAGGGTCGCAAACTTCGACCTCTTCGGTGATATTGCGCAGATGGTCACGTAGTTTGATCAGCTCGCCATGCCGGGCACGGCCATTTTCAAGAAAGCCCAAGGCTAAATGCGTCTCAAGCGTTGGCGAATAACACACCGAGGTCGTGTAGCCTTGGCTATTGACCCGCGTTTCCGCCGCGTCCGTAGCAAATAAATGCGCGCCAGCGCTCAGACTATGCTCATAGCCCTTTGCGCGCAGACCGACCAATTGTTGACGGGTCTGACCAACAAGGCCCGGACGGGTCGCCGCGGCCTTGCCGACGCAATCCTTTTTGGCAGACACCATCCGCTCCATGCCAATATCAAAGGCCGTGGTGCGGCCATGAATCTCTGCATGGGTGATAAAACCCTTTTCGATCCGGAGCACATTCAGTGCTTCCATCCCGTAAGGCCCACCCCCCATGACCTCGGCCTGCGCCACCAACAGGCGGAAAAGGCTTTCACCATAACGCGATGGGACAGCCACCTCATAGGCATGTTCACCAGAGAATGAGATCCGAAAGAGCCGCCCCGGAACGCCCGCGACATTAACGTCCCCGCAGGCCATGAAGGGCCAATTTTGTTCGCTAAGGTCCTGATCCATTACAGTATTTAACAGCGCCCGCGCTTTCGGTCCGGCGACTGCAAACTGGGCCCATTGCTCAGTGACTGAAATAACCTTTGCATCCAGATCAGGCCGCAAGACCTGCAACACAAACTCCAGATGCCGCATCACAAGGCCGGCAGCAGCCGTTGTCGTGGTCATGACAAAATGTTGCTCGCCCAACCGCGCGGTCGTGCCGTCATCCATCACATGGCCGTCTTCACGCAACATCAAACCATAACGGACACGCCCGACTTTGAGTGACGAAAACATATTGGTGTAAACGAAATCCAGCAACGCCGCGGCATCCGGGCCTTGGATGTCGATCTTTCCCAGCGTCGACACATCACAGACGCCCACCGCGTTACGGACATAGCCCACTTCGCGGTCACAGGACTGCTGCCAATGGGTTTCACCCTTCTGTGCGAAATAGCTGGGGCGATACCACAATCCGGCTTCTATCATGGGCGCATCACGCCCGACGCTCGCCTTATGGGACGTCGTAAACCGTTCCGGCGCAAAACCTTTGCCCTGACTGCCCGCGCCCATTGCAGCAATAGAAACAGGCACATAAGGCGGACGAAACGTCGTCGTGCCGGTTTCGGGGATCCCTCGGCCGGTGGCATCCGCAAGCACAGCAAGGGCCAGCACATTCGACGACTTGCCTTGGTCTGGTGCCATGCCCTGGGTCGTATACCGTTTCATATGTTCAACCGAACGAAAGTTTTCCTGTGCGGCCAGTTTGATGTCTTTGACATGCACATCATTCTGGAAATCAATCCACTGACGGCCCTTGCCCGGTACAGCCCAAAGTGGCGAAATCGCGTAGGGTGCATCGTCGGCCGAAGGAACGGTCACCTTGGCTTTCAACCCAAGACCCTTGGCAATATCAGCGGCCACTGCCGCCCCCTCAGCCAAACAGGCCGCTGTGCTAAAAATGCCGTTGCATGCCCCTGCAACCACCATTTTGGGTATGCTGTCGGGGGTTGGCACAAAAGAGGCGATGTCTTCACGCCAAATTGGTCTCCCATTCATATGGCACGTCAGATGCACTGTGGGGTTCCAACCACCTGACATCGCCAGGCAATCCGTACGTATCACCTGCGTTCCGCCATTGTGCCGGATCGTAATACTCTCCAACCCATGGCGGCCCTTTGTCGCGATCACCTGGGCGCCGGTATAGATTGGATAGTCTCCGGCGACTTTTGCATCGTCACGGCTATCAATCACGGCGGCAACTCTAACACCTGCGGCGGCCAGATCCGAGGCGGTGCGGTGGGCGTCATCGTTATTGCCGAAAACAGTGACGGCCTTGCCGGGGGCGACGCCCCAGCGATTGACATATGCGCGCACGGCGCTCGCCAACATGATTCCGGGACGGTCATTGTTTGGAAATGCAATGGGGCGCTCCAAGGCGCCAGCGCACAAGACCACCTCTTTGGCAACGATCCGCCAAAAACACTCCAGCGGCTTGCCATCCGCGCGCTGCCCCGCGATCCGCTCCAACGCGCCATAGGTGCCTTGGTCATAGGCCCCGGTCACTGTCGTACGCGTCATGCGCCGGACGTTTGGCAGCGCGTCAAGTGCGGCCAGCGTTTCTGCAACCCAAACTGCCGCGGGCTTGCCATCAACATCTTCGCGTTCGCGTAACAAACGGCCACCCATATCGGTGTCCTCGTCAACAAGTAACACATCGGCCCCGGCTTGCCCGGCCGTCAGGGCCGCCATCAAACCTGCAGGTCCAGCCCCGATCACCAACACGTCACAAAAAGCAAAGGCCTTCTCATAAATGTCAGGATTGGTCTCGCCACTCAGCGCCCCAAGCCCCGCCGCGCGACGGATCACCGGCTCATAGAGCTTTTCCCAAAAACTGCGGGGCCACATGAAAGTCTTGTAATAGAAACCAGCTGCAAGAAACGGCGAGACCAAATCATTCACTGCCATCATGTCATAACGTAGCGAAGGCCAGGCATTCTGGCTCGACACTTCCAGCCCTTCACACACCTCAAGCGTTGTCGCGCGCACATTTGGCTCTGCCTGCGCACCACGACCAACGGTCACCAGCGCGTTTTGTTCTTCCGATCCCGCCGACATCACGCCACGCGGGCGGTGATACTTGAACGAGCGGGCCACAAGTTTGATCCCATTTGCAATCAGCGCCACCGACACAGGTTCACCCGGCACACCCTTGATGCGTTGACCATCAAAGGTGAAAGTCACAGTATTTTCAGGAGCTTGCAGCCTCATAGCTTAACCTTTTCAGCCAAAGTGGCCTTATGCACCGCGTGGTTCACAGTGTTGCGCTCGACAACCAGCCATCCACCGCACCCAGCTTCGTGAAACCACAGATCGCGGGTATCACCGGCAGGATTATCGCGATTGTGCAGATAATCGTCCCACGCCTCTAAGCCTGCATCAGGTGAAGGTCGCGAAAGCGCCAAAGCAGCGCCCTGATAATAGAATTCGCGCCGGTCACGCTCGCCGCAATTTGGGCAGGTTATACGCATGTCTTGCCCTCATCATCTTGCCAAAACAATTCAAAAAACATCGCGCACCCCTAGTGCAAGTTATGTTGAGAGCCGGTGCCCTCTTCATCCATCAAGCCAACACCTGAACGGAAACGGTCCAGCCGGAATTTAGCCGCTGGATCATGGTGGTTTCCGGTCGCCATCAAATGCGCGAAACTGAATCCAGACCCCGGCACGGCCTTGAACCCGCCATAGCACCAACCGCAATCAATAAAGAGCCCTTCGGTCGAGGTCTTATCAATGATCGGCGATCCGTCGGGGGTCATATCCATAATCCCGCCCCAAGACCGTAGCACACGGGCCTTGCCGATCATCGGCATCAGGGTCATGGCTGCGTCCATCACATGCTCTTTCATCGGCAAATTGCCGCGCGCGGCGTAAGAGGCGTAGAAATCAATATCACCGCCAAACACCAAACCGCCCTTGTCGGACTGACTGATGTAGAAGTGGCCCATTCCAAAGCTGACGACATGATCGATCACAGGTTTCAGCCCTTCGGTCACGAACGCCTGCAAAACATGGCTCTCAATTGGCAGACGCATCCCTGCCATCGCAGCGACCTGACCCGAGCGCCCGGCGACAACGATACCCACTTTTTTCGCTTTGATCGCGCCACGCGTTGTCTGAACGCCCTTGACAACGCCACCTTCAATATCAATGCCCGTCACTTCGCAATTCTGGATAATATCGACGCCACGCTGATCGGCCCCGCGGGCATATCCCCAGGCCACTGCGTCATGCCGGGCCGTGCCACCGCGCGGATGGTATAGACCGCCGTAGACAGGGAAGCGGACATTGTCGAAATCCAGATAAGGCAGATGTTCACGCACCCCATCACGGTCAAGCAAGATCGCGTCGTCACCTTGGTTGATCATCGCATTTCCCCGCCGCGCAAAGGCATCACGTTGGCCATCGGAATGGAACAGATTGATCAAGCCACGCTGGGAATGCATCACGTTGTAGTTCAACTCATGCTCCATGTTTTCCCACATCTTTAACGAATGGGAATAGAACTCCGAGTTGCCGGGCAGAAAGTAGTTGGCGCGCACGATCGTCGTGTTCCGCCCAACATTGCCACCACCGATGTAACCCTTTTCAAGGACGGCGATATTGGTCATCCCGTGCTCTTTAGCAAGGTAGAAGGCCGTCGAAAGCCCATGACCGCCGCCCCCGATAATGATCGCGTCATATTCGGCTTTTGGCGCCGGATCGCGCCACATCGGTTTCCAGCCTCTCTGGCCGAAAAACCCCTCTTTGATTACGCGAAAGCCGGAAAAACCCATACCGCATCCTTTTTGGTTCAACACGACCCTAGCAAGGGCAGCACGAACCTGCATGTCCTCTTTTCGACACGTGGGCGTCAACGCACGACCTCCCCAATTTCTCGACAATGGGCGGCGCGACCTCCCTTGTTCTCCTCTGGCGCAAATTGAGTGTGACACAACTTTCGGACGGCATTCGCGAAGGCTGTTGCGCAGCAAGCAATAATCCCCCCTTCCAATCCCTAAGTTCGGCAGAAATTTGCCAGGCCTTTCTAGGTAAGTATTCGGAGTGACAACGAAGCCGAAAACGTCCGAAGTGGCCCTTTTGATTTATCCGGAAAAGGTGAAAAAACCTCAATAAATGTGGACAGAATCTATCGAGCCGATTCGGAATCACCCCCGTACACAAGGAGGTTACTATTTGCACAGCGATGCACTAGATAAACAAAGGATGAACAAGAAGGCACATATTGTTTCCAAAAAATGAACAGTTAACCCCAAAAAAGGCCAATGTTACGCCTTACTTACGCCTAAACGCCACCCAAACAGAGGCCCGTCATTTTTTTGCCACACGGTTATAGTGTATATGGTAAAACGAGTGAAATTTAGAAAGCTGCTCCGCGTGTGTATTTGCGCGGCTTGATCATGGGGACCGAAACAAATGTTCTTTTCAAAGAAGCGTGAAGAAAAGTTGAAGAAGATGCAACAGAAGCGCATGGCGTATCTGGAGCAGCTGGCGCTGATACGGCAGTTCAAGAAAGACGATGAGGGTGGCCTGATCATTCTGACGCTTCTGCTTTTGATCTCGATGCTTGTCGTCGGCGGCATGGCAGTCGACTTCATGCGTTTCGAGTCCGAGCGCACCAAGCTTCAAAGCGTTTCTGACCGCGCGGTTCTTGCCGCTGCGAACCTGAACCAGGAACTGGCGCCCGCCGCGATCATACAGGACTTCTTTGATGCTGAAGGTTATGGCGGCGCGATTACGAGCGAATTGACTGCCCCTTCGATCTCGAAAAACAGTGGCGGCAGCACAATTACGATCACCTCGGAAGTCAACGTAAATACATTTTACTTACGGCTCATTGGTATGGACACGCTGACCGCCCCCGCTTCGTCGAGTGCGATCGCCGGCACTGGTAACGTAGAGGTTTCGCTGGTTTTGGACATCTCTGGTTCTATGGGACGAGAGATGGAAGGAGAGGTTTACCAATTCAACTCTGATGGTGAGTACATTCGCTACACCGAAGAAGAAGTTGAAGCGAATGACCTCGACCCAACGTTAGTAGGAGCGATCAAAACAGAGGCACAGACACAGTCGCGGATGTTCTTTCTCCAGCAGGCCGCCAATAAGTTTGTCGCAGACCTCTTGCTGCCGGAATATGAGGATCGGGTTTCGATCAACCTGATTGCTTACTCGCAGCACGTCTCCATCGGTGATGAGCTTTACATGGCATTGAGAACAACGCCCGACTCGATTGCTGAAGACGGTACTGTTGGCAGCAGCTTTGGCCAGTATAATATCACGGACAATTATTCCGAGCCATTCAGTTATATTTACGAGGAAGTTAGCTCCGACCCAAATGTTGAGCCGAGGGAAGTGATCTGGGTTGACCTTGACGGTGATCCTTCGGACCCGCGAAATCAAGGTGGTAAATGGGTTTATGCTGATGAACCCACACGAGAATTTACCGGTGAACCAACCCTACGAGGCATCGAAGATTATCCGGTCGACGTGAGCTGGGCCGGTGGTCAAGACATTTTCGTGAATGCATCGCGGTGTGTCACATTTACAGATGAAGAATATACCAAGCTGGAATTTGACGCCGATCGTGTCTACCAACAGGTGGAACACGTCGACTTCTACTCGCGTTCGTCATACGAGAATTTTCGCCCCTCTTACACACCTTGTCCGGCACAGGATTTCCAAGGCATTATTTTGCTGTCTCAGGATGTGGAAGAATTGCAAGATGCTATCAGCAGCTATGTGCCAACCCTAAACACCTCGATCCACCGAGGCATGAAATGGGGCACAGCACTGCTGGACCCGTCAATGCGCCCAATTCTTGACACCATCCCAACGATCGACCCTGCCTTCCGGGGTTCGCGGCCTGCGAATTATCGCGATGGCGTCACATCAAAGTACGTTGTGATCATGACGGACGGTCAGACAGTTTCATCCAGACGCGTTGTGCCGCAGTACTACGACGAATATGAAGAGCGTGTGGGCTACAGGGACTATAATGCGCGCTATTGGGCCAGCATCGATCCCGGTGGCTCGGCCACGGATTTCAATAACATGACCCAATCGATTGGTAGCACGACTCAATTGAATGATAAACTCGCTGCCCTTTGCGCAGAGGCTGCGGAGAACGTGACGGATGTCTACACGATTTCGATGGGCATTAATAACGCCACCATGACCAATTGCGCCAGCAAGGACGGCAATGCCTTTCAGTCTTCGATTACGAATGATCCTAATGAGCCAGGGATGGGTGAGATTTTTGAACGTATTTCGAGCCAGATTACAGCCCTTCGTTTGAGCCAGTAAGGGGACACCGTACCATGAAAGGTTTGTTTAAGCGGTTTTTTCAGGACGAAGAGGGAACGGCATCACTTGAGTTTGTGCTGGTGTTCCCGGTCTTCTTCGGTTTTTTCCTGATGACATACGAGGCTGGAGTGTACTCAACACGGCAAGTGATGTTGGAGCATGGCGTCGATGTAACAGTGCGAGAAGTCCGGATTGGTCTCATTCAAAATCCCGACCGCGACACCTTACGCGCCCGCATTTGTCAGTCGGCACGAATTCTTCCTGATTGCATACAGCAGCTGGAGATTGAGCTAATCCAAAAGGATCTTAGCTCGCCTTGGGTGGCGCTGAACCAAACGATCTCCTGTGTAGATAGAAGTGACTTATCAGCTGTTCCTCCCGACACGATCGATAGTGTTGGCAACAACGAGCTCGCTTTTTTGCGTGCCTGCATCCGGATTGATCCTTTCATACCTACTTCGAATCTAGGCATGGCATTCGTCGCCGCATCAGAAGGTGACGCTGCTGCGGATGGATCATACGCACTTTTTGCGACAAGCGCTTTTGTCGTTGAACCTTTCGGGGCGGAATAGTCATGAACAACGTCAGTATTTTTCTAAAGCGTTTTCGCGATGACGAGCGTGGGTCGATGGCTATCGAGCTAATTCTTGTCGTGCCGATCTTGATGTGGGTTTTCTTGTCGTGCTTTGTCTACTTCGATGTCTACCGCGTCGAAACCAATTCGGTTCGGGCCACAATCACACTTTCTGAAATGTTCAGCCGTGAAGACACAGTGAACGCGAGCTACCTTGATAATGCACGAGCGGTGCTCCGGGAAATGACCTATGAAGAGGCCGACCCTGATTATCGCGTGACAGTGTTCACTTTTTCAGAAGGTGTGCCGTCTGATCCCCTTGACGATAAGTATCTCGTCGTGTGGTCAGATCATCGTGGCTTTGATGCCGCGCTTGTGGATGATGACCTTGTCACTCTAGACACGGCAGGCCGTCTTCCTGCGATGAACCCTTTTGCTCAAAACGTCTATATCGAGACGCGCACTCAATATGATGCGCCTTTCAATATTGGGATTGGCCCATTCACGGCCATCGACTTGGAAGATCTGACATTCGGTCAGAATATGCTGATCTCGCCACGAGGTGGCAGGCTATGTTATGACCCGACGCCTGGTGTGGACGGCGATGAGACATGTGAACCATAGTCCTAGTTATTAATCATCATGTTGATCCGCTCGGCCATGAATTTGGCCTGACCGGCATTTGTGACACCACCAACACCCACACGGCGCCCAAAGCGCCACCAAAGCCCCGGCAGCCATGCGCGGGGCTTTTTGCTGTTCAGAACAAGTGTGAAGCCGTTTGATGGCTTGAAGGCAAACGTGCCCCGCTCGACACTTTGCACCTCATCAATGCGCGCCAAAACAGTCCCTGCACTATCGCGTAACTCCGTCGCCGTTAATTCTATCGTGACAGTGGTTGACCGGCGCAGTCGCTCTGCTTGCCAAAGCATCACGACACCAAACGCGAGCATAAATATCATCCAAGGCAATGACGGGGGCTGCACAAGCGTGACATAGACAATGATCGCCCCCAACCCAAACTGGACTCCATAAGCAAAAACCCTACGGGCAGGCGAGGCCTGAAGCTCTGCATAGATCCCGTCTTCATCTGGTTGGAACATGTTTTGTCTCCATCGTTACACAGGCCTTACCCTAGACGCGCGTAATTGCCTAGGCGGTCACAGCCCGTCGGACCATATCCCAATAAATCGCTTCAATCGTCTCAGTCTCAAGTCGGCCACCTGCGCGGTACCAATTGCTGATCCCTGTCAGCATCGCAATAAGCGCCATGGTCGTGACACGGGGGTCAGGGATCGCAAAAACGCCCTCTGCCACACCTGTCTGAAGGATCTCCTCCAACGCATCTTCATACCGACGACGCATTGCCTCAACCGCCGCAAAATTTTCCTCTGACAGGTTGCGCAGTTCCATATAAGAAACGAAAACCTGATCAGGACGCGGCAAGTGATAGCGGATGTGAAAGCGGGCGAACGCCTCCAATTGCGTCAGCGCATCACCGCGCAGCTCAAGTTCCTCTAACGCGGCCAATAAGTCGGCCATATGCCCCTGCATCAGGTCAAAGAGCAGCGTCTGTTTGTCAGGCGTATAGTTATAGAGCGCGCCGGCTTGTATCCCGACCTCAGCCGCAATCTGGCGCATCGACACAGCCGCATATCCATGCTGCGCAATCAGGCGCAACGCCGCATCGCGCACCTTGGGGCCGGTAATATCAGAGTGTGAGCCTTGCTTGCGTGCCATACCCCCATGTAACTGAACGCTTGTTCACTTGGAAACCCCTGATCAACGGTTGCCCCCGCCGTTGCTGGCCAGATAGAGTGTGGTCATGCGATTTTGCCTTTTCTTGCCGCTATTCGTCTCCGCCTGCGCCACTTTTCCGGCGCTTGAAGGCACGATCAGTGACGCGGCCAGACAAGCCCCTTACCCTAGGCTGACCGAACTGCCGGCCCCTCCCGCCTTGGCGGCGGACACCGATGCCGCTTTGGAGGCGCGCATTGCTGCATTGCAGGCGCGGGCCGCTCGTATCCGTCAGATCGACATCGGCGCGTTGCAGTAGCCGCCCGCATTCGCTAGACCCGCCCCAGACTTATTGCAACGATGGACATATGCAGATGACAACACCTCTTCGCCTTGGAATTGCGGGACTTGGGACCGTAGGTGTCGGCATTGTCCGGATTGTCCAAAAACACGGCGCGTTGCTTGCCCTCCGCGCCGGTCGCTCGGTTGAGATTGTGGCGGTTTCAGCCAGATCAAAAACCAAGAATCGCGACGTTGATTTGTCCGACTATGACTGGGAAGACGATCCTGTTGCATTGGCCAAACGTAGCGACATTGATGTCTTCATCGAGGTAATGGGCGGTCATGACGGCCCTGCCAAAGACGCAACTGAGGCCGCCATAGCAACCGGCAAGGACGTCGTCAGCGCAAACAAGGCCTTGCTAGCCATCCATGGCCAAGCACTAGCAGAAGCCGCTGAAGCATCTGACCGCGTCATCCGCTTCGAGGCGGCAGTGGCTGGCGGCATTCCCGTCGTAAAGTCACTGACAGAGGGGCTAGCAGGCAACGAGATTACCCGCGTCATGGGCGTGATGAACGGTAGCTGCAACTACATCCTGACCCGCATGCAAGATGCTGGCCTTAGCTATGAAGCCGTGTTCGATGAGGCCAACCAACTTGGATACCTCGAGGCTGATCCTGAATTGGACGTGGGCGGTATTGATGCAGGTCACAAGCTTGCACTGCTGTCCTCTATCGCATTCGGGACGCAGGTAGATTTTGATGCGGTCGAACTGGAAGGTATCGGTTCGGTGACGATTGAAGACATCCATCAAGCGGCAGACATGGGTTACAAGATCAAGCTGCTTGGCGTGGCCCAGATGACAGGACGCGGGCTGGAACAGCGCATGTCACCTTGCCTCGTGCCGGACACATCCCCTCTTGGGCAGCTGCAGGGCGGCACCAACATGGTGGTGCTCGAGGGCGATGCTGTCAGCCAGATCGTGCTCCGCGGCCCCGGTGCCGGCGAAGGACCCACTGCCAGCGCCGTCATGGGCGACGTCATGGATATCGCGCGCGGCATGCGCGTTTCGACCTTTGGGCAGCCCGCAAAGACCTTGCGCAAAGCGCGCGCAGCACGCGCCGCCGTGCCGGCCCCCTATTATCTACGCTTGCAGCTGATCGACAAACCCGGCGCCCTGGCCAAAGTTGCACAAGCATTGAGCGAGGCTGGCATTTCCATCGACAGAATGCGCCAATACGACCACGCCGATACAACTGCACCTGTTTTGATCGTTACCCATAAGACGACCCGCACTGCATTGGAGGAGGCAATGGCCGATTTTAAATCCACTGGCGTAGTCACAGGCAAACCGGTCGCCATCCGGATCGAGGCGGTTTAGCGCAAACAGTCTTGCCGCCACGGCATGGACAGGCTTTAGGGTGTAGTAAGCCACCAAAGGACCTTTGCTATGCCTGCTGCACTTGATTTCAACGACCGTAACCTCTCGCTCGGGCTTGCCCGCGTGTCTGAGGCGGCGGCAATCGCCTGTACGCCTCTGATCGGACGCGGTGACGAAAAAGCCGCCGATCAGGCCGCAGTTGATGCAATGCGCACTCAACTTAACAAACTGGATATCGCAGGCGTTGTTGTGATCGGCGAAGGCGAGCGCGATGAGGCACCTATGCTGTTCATCGGCGAAGAAGTTGGAACGGGCAAAGGCCCCGGCGTGGATATCGCACTTGATCCTTTAGAGGGAACGACGCTCACCGCAAAAGATATGCCAAACGCTTTGGCCGTCATTGCGATGGGCCCGCGTGGATCAATGCTGCATGCACCGGACGTCTACATGGACAAGCTCGCCATTGGCCCCGGATTTCGCCCCGGCGTTGTGACATTGGATATGTCTCCGTCAGAGCGTGTTTCGGCACTGGCATCGGCGAAAGGTTGTTCCACCAACGATATCACGGTCTGTGTGCTGGAACGGCCGCGCCATGAAGATATGATCGCCGAACTTCGCAGCACAGGCGCGGCAATTCGACTGATTACTGATGGCGATGTCGCTGGTGTCATGCACTGCGCCGAGCCGGACGTGACAGGCATAGACATGTACATGGGCTCTGGTGGCGCACCGGAAGGTGTGTTGGCTGCAGCCGCGCTGAAATGCATGGGTGGGCAGATCTTTGGCCGTCTCATGTTCCGCAACGATGATGAGCGTGGACGGGCGAAGAAAGCTGGGATCACCAATTTTGACCGCGTTTATACCCGCGACGATATGGTCACCGGAGACGTGATCTTTGCCGCCACTGGCGTCACCGATGGCTCACTTGTGCCGGGTATCAAACGCGAAGTTGGTTTTGTCACAGCCGAGACAATTTTGATGCGGTCGAAAACTGGATCTGTCCGACGCATGATCTACCGCAATCCCACTGGCTAGGGCCGGAGCCTACGGCGGGAGTTTTTTGGGCGAGATGATAAGGTTGCCGTGGTCAATCGCAGGCATCCCGCATATTGTGGGAGGCGATGAATGACACACCAGATAAACCTGCATTTCTAAACGTTGCGGCCTCTGCCACAGGCCGGCGCTGGGTTGGCCCTTC
>ENA-OQVM01002771-OQVM01002771.1-marine-metagenome-genome-assembly--contig:-NODE-2771-length-19835-cov-3.794007_pt1 | contig 19835 bp, 25 predicted proteins | sample MGYA00237776_ERZ505498 | MGnify/ENA primary metagenome ERZ505498 (study PRJEB26159, sample SAMN06265151) | marine metagenome | isolation source: Helgoland LTER site | place: Germany:Helgoland, sampling... | reverse complement strand
GCCATAAATAGTTCTCAGTAGTGTCAAAGGTTCTCACTAAGCCACTCGAGTTCACGTTCATGACCCGCCTCCTAGTGACCGCATACCATTCGGCTGTAAGCTGGGAAACTTCGGTCACATAACCACTGCTATCCAGCTCTTTAGCTACTAGTTTTGAGGTCTCTGATTTGTGTGCTAGGGTGACCGTAGTAGTGAGGGTTTTACCAAACTGCTCATCAAACTGTTTTCTAACAATAGGCACCCGTTTGATGTATTCCCGAGCTTCCAAAACAAATATGCTCTTGAGAATACCATCTGTTCCTGATAATGGCGCATGTCGGCGACTCACTAAAATATACCCATCGGAGCTAGTGAATGGATCCCCAGCAGCAATTGGCATCGCAGAAGCTAGGGCTGGTGCGCTTTTACTATAAGCACTTCGCTCAACTACATAAGTCCTCGTGACTGAATCATATATATTACCCCCCAAATCTGCCGTGCTGTGGCGCCAGTTATATTCATTTTGGGACGAGCGGACAGCTGCGTAATAGAGCTTGTAGTAATCTCCTTTGGAGTCAGCGGGGTCGAGGAAAACAAATTTGTGTGTAGTATACTCTGGGTGGAGATCTCCATAGGCTGGTAGGTTAATTGGCTCAATCGCCTCATTCTTTCTATCTACTAACTCATAGAAAATAAAGTCATCTTGGTTGGGGGATACATATGTAAACACCCTGCGGAAATTGTTATCCGTTTTAGTGACAGAGGTAATAGCATACCACTCGCAAGATAGTTGACTGACTTCTCGATGTTCTCCTGTGTCATTATTAACGGCCCAAAAAGCATTACCCGTGTCTAACACGAGGTCTTTTGTTTTACTGAGAGAATTCGTTGGGGTCTCTTCAGCGTGCCAGATCCTAGTGGTGTTGAAGACATTGACCCCTTCTCTCTCATCATATTCAACAGCAGTCAGAGGTTCTCTCTTTACATATGTCCGCACATCCAAGATGAAAACAGACGAGAGTTCAGACAGCTCGCCAGACAACTCCTGCTGCTGACGTCCAACTAAGACGTAGTCATCCACGAGCGCAAAGGGGTCGGAAGCAGAGATAGGCATCGCCGACGCAATCGCAGGGAGTCCGTCGTCATACAGAGCTCGTTCAATCACGTATGACCTCGAGACGGCTTGGTATTTATTACCACCTGTACCACCTAAGTCGGCAGATGTGTATGCCCAGTTATACGCTTCCTGATCCGTAAATGCTGGGGCGAAGTAATATCTGTAGAAATCTCCTGTTGCGTCGGCTGGGGCTGCGGAAACAAACTTGTGAGACCCATACTGAGGATGTGCCTCCCCATAGACTGGAAGATCCTCTGGCTCAGACTTCTCGGCCTTACGGTCAACCAATTCATAGAAGATAAAATTATCTTGTTCTGGCGTTAAGTATACAAAGACACGCCTGTCATTAGGATCCCCATTATAGACAGATGAGACAGCATACCAATCAGATGAGAGTTGCTGGACTTCACGGTGTGCTCCAGTGACTTCATCTACTACCCAGAATGGATCGCTAGTATCTGCCACGAGAGCTGAGATCGTTCTGGTCTGACCAGTTGGTATCTCATTCTTATACCAAATCTCGGTGGTGTTAAATGTGTGGTAGCCTGTGCTCTTACTGTAGCTGGCTGTTGTAAGAGGCGCACGTTGAGTGTAGGTGCGAACGTCCAGAACAAACAGGCTGCTCAGCTCTGCTAGGTCACCTGATAGATCACGCTTCTCACGACTGACTAAGACGTAGTCGTCAGCAGCCGAAAACGGATCAGACGCTGAGATGGGCATTGGAGAGGCTTGCGCTGGAGTTTCATCCAGATAAGCACTGCGCTCTACAATAGAGGCTCTCTCGACAGCGTCGTATCTTGTGTTGCCAATGTCGGTAGATGTGAAGTTCCAGTTGTAAGCGTTTTGGTTAAGGCGAGGAGCCGCATAGTAGTAACGATAGAAGTCCCCAGCCCCATCAGCGGGTGTCGCCGCTACAAACTTATGGCTGGTGTAAGTTGGGTGGCTGTCACCATATGACGGAAGATTCTCTGGCTCATCTGTCTCATCTTTACGGTCAACTAACTCATAAAATATAAAGTCATTCTGATCTGGGGAGACGTAGGTGAATACGCGCCTGTCATTTCTATCCCCATCAAAGATAGAGGTAACTGCATACCATTCAGAGGAAAGTTGCTCGACAACTTTATGTGCCCCAGTCTCCAAATCAACTGCCCAAAAGTCGGCATCAGTATTTGCAACTAAGTAAGAGATGGTGTTTTGCTGACCTGATGGTGGCTCGCTCGTGTGGACGATTTCTGTTTGCCTAAACGTGTGGTAGCCAGTGGCATCATCATACGACGTTTGTGTTATTGGCGTGCGCTTAATGTATGTTCGTTCCTCGCTTACGTAGACACTATCCAGCTCACTGATGTCAGATGGCAGGGGTTGTTTCTGTCGGTTGAGTAAAATATATGCGTCCGAAGCTGTAAAAGGATCTTCTGCCGTCACAGGCATTGGGGTTGCTAATGCGGGACTAGACTCCGAATACGTGGTGCGTGGGATGACATAAGACCGTTGCACGGTAGCATACTTAGTACCGCCTAAGTCAGTGGTGGCGTGCACCCAGTTGTAACTGTTCTGGGTCAGACGATCCGACGCGTAATAATATCGATAGAAATCTCCTGTGCTGTCATTTGGTGTAGCCGCAACAAACTTGTGCTCGGTAAACTCGGGGTGAAGTTCACCAAAAGCAGGGAGGTTGGTTGGCTCGGCCTTCTCGTTCTTACGATCAATGAGCTCGTAGAATACAAAATCGTTCTGGTTTGGTGTCAGGTAAAGGAACACACGGCGCTCATTGGCTTCCCCATTCTGTATAGCTGACACATAGAACCACTCTTCGGAAACCTGATCAACTTTTTGGTATGCTCCTGTCTCTTCATCTACCTCCCAGAAAGGATTTTCACTATCTTCTAACAGCTCTGCAACAGTGAACCCTGTAACCCCAGATGATGCACCGTAGACGGCGTATCGGGATATTGAGTCAGGCTGGTAGTAATGTGATAGGTTGTCAGGTCGTAGGTAAAAAAGTTCTTGGGCGTCTGCACCCTTGGTAGATATGATTTCATCACGGTGAACGAGGTTTGTTGTAGTGAACACATGTGCCCCTGTGTTTTTATCATATTCTGTTGTGGTAATTGGAACTCTCTTGAGATACACACATTTCTCCAGCACAAACATGGAGTCCATCTCGTCTGGGTTTCTCTTCGATGAGATACCCACTGTTTCCCCTACACGGGATTGCTCCCTAGAGATTAGTGTATACTTATCAGATACATCAAAAGGGTCAGCATCTACGATTGGCATCAGGGATCCCAGTGCTGGGGAATCCTCGTCATATTCCGACCGTAGAGTGATGTAAGTACGGGTTACCTGATCGTAGGTGCCAGACTTATGATTAACGGTTGAGTGCTCAAAGTTGTAATCATCTTGATGATCACGTTTAGCGGCATAATAGTAAAAGTAGGTCTGACCCTCTTCATCGGCTTGGACAGATTGGGTAAAGAAATGATTGGGATACTTCCTGAAATCAGGGTGAGGGTCACCGTATTCTGGGATAGACTCCTGTACGCGCTGCTTGTCTACCTTTTCGTAGAATAAAAAGTCCTCGTTCCGTGGACTGACAAATATAGAGAAACGCTGGCGTTGGCTACTCAGGGGCATGGGCGTAGTTTACATCACACAAACCAAAAAGCCAACGTCAAAACACTGCAACTGGGAGATCATCTACCAAAAAACAACGAAGCAACCACACCAAGGGCTGACATGATTGCTGTTCCTAGCGCGACCGACGCTGATTTATTTTTCTCTGCCTCACTGATCCTAGTCTCAACGGACACTATGCGCTCAAAGACCCCAGCCCTCCCATTGCCATTGATCCGCTCTTCTAGCTTCTCCGTGGTCTTTCTTATGGAGCGTAGCTCCGACATGATTGATTCAAGTTTGTCTTCCACGCTCATAAGATACCTAAGGTTTTTTCGATTCTAGCAACCCGCTCTTCTAATGTCAATGCGGGTTTGCTTGTTATGGGCCGCAAACCAAGGTATTTCAATGATCCGTCGGCTATAGCCCGTGCCATCTTCTCTCGATTGCTGGGATCATTTATAAGTGCTTCACCCAGAGCGGTATGTATAAACTCTCCTTCCATCAACACGGAGGGGCAGTTGGCTCTGCGTATCACAGAAAAATTCGCTTCTTTGTCAAGATCTCCATCTGACCAGTCTTGACGAGCATTCTGAGTCGGGAACAAAGCAGTGTGGGCCTCTCCGATACAGGTCGCCAACTTATCTGAGTTGTTGTCTTTCTTAGTCGTAAAGATCTCCCACCCGTTTGCGACCATACTGGTAGCTGCATTGAAATGATATGAGATAAAGATATCACATTTCTCAGCATTACAGATATCAGCTCTCTCAGTGAGGTTGACGAAGGTATCATTGCTGCGAGTCATCACTACCTCTACGTAAGGAGATAGCATGATCTTGGCACGCTCACACACGTCGAGGGCCATCTCGGATTCTTGTAAACCCGATGGCCCTAGGGCACCTACGTCATTTCCTCCGTGACCTGCATCGAGGCAGACGCGTTTCATTTAGCTGGTTCGATAACCTGAATCACAGGTGGTAGCTTAGGCATGACAACGAGACCACCTTTGGCGGAGTAGTTGGCATCGAGTGCTTCGTTTGATAAGCCGACTGTTAAACCCTCGCATGATGCGGAGATTAGTGCGGCGAATAATAATAGTAATTTAATCATGGTGTTTGTGAATTGCGAATTTTGGGGTTTTCTTGCGGAACGACAGCCGTCCAAACGTGCGGACGGCCCAGTAAATCAGGCGTCTTTTGATGGCACCAACACCATAAAGCTTCATCATAAGTAGGAAGATACGGTCTACGGTTTTGCGTGACATGCTTTCATGTGTATCACATTTGCTATACAACCAGTCATGTATTACACCTGCACCCACCCACTCTGGTGCTTTGGGGGTGTTGATCAATGGCCTCGCTGCGGCAGGAATGGACAAGCCATCACTTAAAAATTTGGGTGGTACGACAATTAGGTGTTCCCCCGTGTCGTAGGCAATTGGCTCACATGAGTAGAACAGGCGTTCGCCTAGTTCATTGTCGTAGTATGTGTGCAGGTTTGGATGTGGGGGGTTATTCATTGCAAAACGAAAGTTGGATTCCTGATTTACAAGGTTCTAGATATGCAATACAGAAGAGCGTAGATAAACGATATCGCAATGGTTAACCATACGATATCGCTATCTCTACTCATGATAGTAAGGGTTAGTCAATAGTTACGGAACCATCAGCGGCTGTAGTAGTCACTGGCTTAGCTGCCACTTTGGCATTGATTGCATCAAGGTCATCTTGCTTACGGCCAGCGAGGGTCGTGTTTAAGTAGACAATGATGTCCTCATTAAGCTGGAAGATCTCTCCAGCATCAGTTCCTAGTTCTGCCAATACGGCAGCAGGGTCGGAGCTTGACCAGAGGAGATCCCAGCCGTGGTTCCACGATTGGATTAATTGATACGCCATTTGTGAAGTGGCTCGTTTGACTTGCCTTGCGGCGCGTTCTGCCTCAGTAAACTGAGGAGCTTGGTTTGTTGGGTCTAATACACTCATGTTATTGTTTATGTTTATTGTTGGTTACTTGGTGTTTGTGGCCGCCAAAATTCAGCGCCAGCTAAGTCTTGGCACACTTGTGTGCCGAGAATTTTTGTGGAGTCGTCCTCCACAGGCTCGATTTTACTCCTAATATTGTGTAAGTCAAGGCCATGAACGGAGTCGTCTTCATAGGTCACTTGCTCTACATTGTCGAAATTGTGTTCGGGTGCTGTCATGCCCAAGAATGTCCATACCTCATCCATAACTGCTTTGGGGTTGCTGGTCAGTGCATCAAACTCAACCAGTAGCAAACGGTCAGACAACCCTCGTTGAGCTACGTCTTGAAGCCTGTTGTAAGCTAAACCGAGCACCCCATCTTTGGACAATACTTCACTTGCACGCCCCTTTACTGTTTGGGCATTTATATAGTCCCCACGATCCTGCTTGTTGTGTGCAGACTTTCGATGTAGCTTCTCCATGCTCGCTACAATCTGGCTAATGTTGCGAACAGGAACAAGCACCTTTGCTTTCTTGCCTAATGCAAACTCAGCCAGTTCCAGTAGGCTAGTCCAACCCCTGCCCTTATCTATAACCACAGGCTTATCGGTATCGTGGTATGCGTGAATCATGGCGTGTAGCACACGCTGTAGGTTCTTATCATCTGCTAAGTCCTTAGCTGCTTTATGCTCTAGCCACTGATTCCAGCTATTACGTAGCACGAACAATGATTCGTGACACGCACTGGTAGGTGTTGCGTGAACGTCTGGGTGCTGCGCTAATAGGTTGCAAAGCAAGGTGCTGCCACTACGGGGCAAGCCACACACGAAATGTATTTCTTTTTCCATGACTCACAGTGTAGGATACAGGGTCGGGGATTCAAGTTTTTAAACAATATTTAGCACCCCGCCGTTGTTCCAGACCGAGCCAGCAGGGAGTCCAGTAGCTGACGTTGGAATAGACTTGATAGACAGGTTGCTTACAAATGTGCAGTCAGTTCTGTCTGCTGTGATGTTACTGCCAACGATCATTGCCTTTGATTGACTGTTCGTGTCGTTGCTTGCACCACCAAGAACTGCGCTGTAAGTGCCAGATGCTGTGTTGTTCCGACCTCCAGAAACAACGCTAAAATTACCTTGAGCTTGTCCAGTATCACCAAATGCTACAGAAGAGTATCCAGATGACGTAGATTGGAAGCCCCCACAAATATCTCCATAACTACCAGAAGCTGTGCATTGCCATCCTCCCACAACTGTAGAAGAGCCACCAATACCACTTGCCGTGTTCCCGTATCCACCACTGATTGTGCCTTCAGATGATGTGCAATTATTGCCCATCCCACCACCGACTACGCCCCAGTAATTAGATGCTGTGTTGCCCAACCCTCCAGATATTACAGATCGAGTCCCACTAGCTGTATTGTTCGCCCCTCCAGATATTACAGATTCAGTCCCACTAGCTACCTGTGTAGCTGTTGTAGTTTTAGTTTGTAAGTTTACTGAGTAAGTTCCATTGGCATTTGGTGTTACCAGATTATCAGCAGCCGCAGCTTCGATTTGATAGGTTGAGTCAGTTCCCTGCACTGTTCCTCCACCACCACCGCCAGCAGCTTGCCATGTGCCTACACCAGTTGCATCAGTAGTAAGAACGTAGGTATCAGTTGCGCCTGTTGGCATTTTGAATCCTGCGCCGACATTTAAATTGGGAACGTATGCAGTATCCGCGGCATCTGTTATAATGTTTTGACCTCCTAAAATAACGGATCTGTGATGAGTTGTTAAAATCCTATTTGTGTCTCCACCTACTGTTGCCGCTGCTTGTGCGGATTCAATTATATTACCGTTGCCCCCTAATGCAATCGAATTTTGTGCATCTATATCATCTATTGGCGACGTTCCTAAACCAACCACACTGCCAGTTCCTCCAATAGCAGAGGTGTATCTAGTGTTTAGAATTGTGTTTATTCCACCTATTGCCGAAGACTCTAGCCCTTTAACTTCTTGGCCGATACCTCCATAACTGACTGAGCCATTCCCGCTTACTACATTTGCAACTCCTCCAATAGACGCACTGCTATTACCAGAGGCTATGTTGTTGTTGACTGGATTAGTTGGATGTAATGTTACAATCCTGCCTACACTAATATCGTTGAGGGTAGTTGCTCCGTTTGTTGTGACTGAATTAAGAGTCGATTGAAACGGTTCTTGCCATGTACCAATACCAGCGGCATCAGTTGTTAATATATAATTTGCCTGTGGTAATGGATCGCTTATTAATTTAAAATCACCGGATATAGTTAGATCTTGAAGTTCTATTAATTCGTTCTTTGGAATAGAAACTTCGTTACCATTGATTGTAATACCATGCCCGCCAATAAATGAACCCGCACCAGAGAATTGAATGAAGTGAACTTCGTCAGTTCCAACTGTATTAACAGGTTCAGAAAGAACCCACCCAGTATTATTGTAAGTATCGCCGTGAGTAACAAATACAAAATCACCACCTGCCATTTCTGCTGGGGTATCAAAGTCACTCGCTCTAGTTAAAACGGTGGATGATGTTATCTCATATATTCCATTCTCAAAAGTATTTCCCTGATTAATAACCAATACTCTATTTGTAAGTAAAATATCAGGGTCATTGTCCCATACGATTGGTGATAAAAAGTTAAATTCACCGGCAGAAACAATAGTAAGTGTGGCACCAACGCCATTGGTTCCATTATCATAACTCACTGTAGAAGGCCCAGCATTTCCATCAATTAAACCGCTTAATTCACTGAGCGCTAAAGCATGAACTTGATCGTGTGTATGTAAACCCTCTGATAAAGTATCAACGTAACTTTTAGGTACTGCATGATTTGAGTCTGTTGGAGGACCAGAAGGTAAGAACGGGAAATTGTTAGTAAATGTAGTTTGGCCAGATACAGTTAAACTACCAAGTGTTCCCACTGTAGTAATTGCACCGCTTCCAGGCCAGGTTGATAAAGCGGTATTTTCTACGCTACCTAAACCAACTTGAGTAGCAGTTACGCTATGAGGATTTGTTGCATCATTAATGTGAGTTGTTAAATCAGATGAATTAGCTTTAGAACTAAGATCTGTTTCGTTACTATATTTTTCAACATTAAAACCGCCAGCACCATCATCACCAACGATGTAAATGCCAGCGTCATCACCACTGGCTATACTAAGAACTTGACCAAGATATGCAATAGGATTATTATTAACATAGTCTTGAAGATCTATTAATGAATCATATACTGATGATGTATCAAGTGGCCCGACAAATTGTCGTGTGAATGAAAGAGGAAATTCTATGGATGCCATATTGCTATTTATATTAAATTGTTACGGTGTAAGTTGCGCTAGCTTCAAATGGTGAAGGTGGTGTGAATGAATATACTTTATAAGATATGGCACTAAATCCATTGGCTCCTTCTACATCAACCAGAGTGGGTGATCCAAAAGATCCCTTAACATCTGCATTAAGACCTTCTGCATAAAGAACACTAGTAACATTTCGAAGAGTATTTGGGTAAGAGAAATTAACACTTACTGCACCAGCAGGAATGTTAATTGTGAAAGACGAGCCATTCCCTGGGTTTAAAACACTATTAGATAAAGCTCTTATACCAGCACTAGTATTATCACTGAGGTTAGTTCCATAAAAAGCTCTTCGTCTTCCATTTACAGTTAGCGACTTCACCACGCTTCCAGCTGGCAGTGGGCTTAAATAATTGCTGCCCACGCTGTCAAGTGGTTGCGGGCCTTCTGCGTAATCAATAGAAACATTAAAAGTATTAGCACCATCTGTAATTACAACAGCGGGTTGACTTAAAGTAGATCCGCCCTGTGTTGTTGTAATTATAGAAGTTCCACTAAATTCGTATGAGTTTGCTGCCCCGGCTCTGTTTGCTTGCTTTAGGCCTGGATCCCAAATATTATCAGTGAGAGCTCCGTTAATTGCGCCTGCATTAAAGCCGGCCGATAGATTAATTCCCGTTGTACCAGCTTCTACTGATGAGGCTAGATTATCAGTAAGGGATGCAGAGGGGTTTACGAAAGTTGGAAAATATGTTTGTTTCAATAACTGCTCTACAAACTCTTGCAAAGTCGTGCCGCTTGTAACAACATCAGCCGTTGAAATACTTCCAACATTAACATCAGATGTAACATCAGCGGTTAAATCACCTCCACCCCCATCACCTATAGCAGCATCAACTTCTGTTTTAGTATATGTAGTTAATTGATCTGCTTTTAAATTTAAAGCAGTTTGTGTTGCTGTACTAACTGGTTTATTAATATCAGATGTATTATTAACATTTCCTAAACCAACTTGAGCAGCAGTTACGCTATGAGGATTAGTTAAATCATTAATGTGAGTTGTTAAATCAGATGAATTGGCCTTTGAATTTAAAGCAGTTTGAGTTGGTCCAGATACGGGTTTGGTTGCATCAGATGTATTATCTACGTTACCAAGTCCAACTTGAGTAGCAGTTACGCTATGAGGATTGGTTGCATCAGAAACGTGTGCGGTCAACGCGGTTTGATCTGCTTTTAAATCAAAAGTAATATCTGAAATTTCTTTTACAACTCCAATAATATTTTGAGTTCTATCACCACTAATTTTAGGGCAAATTATATAAAGTTCAGCTGTTGCCTTTGGTATAGAATAAACTTTAGCTACATCTATCTGGCCACATATTAAAGTTGTTTTTGAATTATCAGTATTACAGTAAACGGCCATAGTATTACTGCCTATTGGAGATGCAATAATTTCCCCGCATGTTATATCAGTTTTTGCATTTCCATCTACGCCAAATAAGTAAAACGCGAATGAGTTATCGCCTGTAAGATTTACTCTGCCGAAAGTTAAATTACCGTCTTCATCACTTTGATATCCTTTTGCGTCAGTTGGAATATAAATCTCGCCAATATTTACTTTACACCTGTTAATACTCTGTTCAGACCTAATACCAATGCCACCGGTTTGTGAACCGGCTTCACCTCGCATATCTAAAGTATTAGCAGTATAGTAAGAATTTGTTGCATTAACAAAATTAACTAAAGTGGAGCCAGGTGTGTTTGTGTCGGCATAATGAGTATCAATAACACAGGATGAATTATTACCAATAGTAAGGTTTCCAATAAATGTTGATGTTGGCGCAAACACGTGAATGTTATCTGAAATGTTTACATTTCCTTCAAAGTATCTGCCACCATCTAAAACATCAATTCTTACACTTCCTACAAACCCTGGTTCAGCTATTAAAGTTTGCGCTGCATTCACAGCACTGGTTATTGTTAATTTTGCATCATCAATATTTAAACCCTGGTTAATATTATTACCAGTCTTAGAAACATATATAGAATGAGTTTGGTCAGTTAATTCTACTGGGCCACCTGTTCCTGTACCACCCTCAATATCTGCAGCTACCCATGTTTGAGAATCTGTATCATAGAGAATACCTTGGCCCTGCGCCGGCGGATTTGAAAGAAAATCAACATCAGTTAACTGTTCTAAAGAAACATCATGCGGATTGGTTTTACTTAAGGCATGACTGTTTAAAGCTGTTATTCCACTTGAATTACTAGCAATAGCCGAGTTGACAGTAGATGCAAAATTCTCGTCATCGCCAAGAGCCTCAGCCAATTCATTAAGAGTATTTAATGCACCGGGCGCGGAATCAATTAAATTAGTAACTTTTGTATCAACTTCTGTTTTAGTATATGTAGTTAATTGATCTGCTTTTAAATTTAAAGCAGCTTGTGTTGGTCCAGATACGGGTTTGGTTGCATCGGCTGTATTATCTACGTTGCCTAGTCCAATTTGATCGGGAGCAACTTGATGAGGATTGTCTCTCCTAAGTGCATGCGAATCGGGTACTGGATCGGTATTATCGCCCAGCCCCAAGTCCGAAGTCTCACTAATAACACGTGGGCTAACTTCGAAGATACCTTCTAAAACTCTAATTACTGTGCCGCTGTCACTAAAAATCTCAGCATCATAATAATACCGCCCGGCCTTCATAGCAGCGGTTTCTTCTGAGGTCAATGATAAACCTATAAGACCATCAGCTTGATCAATATAATCACATGAAAGGTTTACTCCATATTCGGATTTATAAGTTTTCCTAACTTGTCCTCTAACATTGTAGCCGGTACAATCAAAAGCAGAGCCGTCTTTGTTTTCAACATTGACGGCCACAGAAAAAGTGCTGCCTTTGTCGGCATGCAAATCGATATTGGTTGACATAGTATTATTTATATTATAAGTGAATTAATATATCAACGTCACCTTTGATATAATATTATTTATCAAATATAATGTTCCTTCAAACTTTTCATAATAGCTTCAGCTCCAATAATTTTATCACCGTTTATTAACACTAATGTCGGCACACTTTTAATTTTATTTTCAATAAAAAAGTTTACATCTTCAATAGAATCTTTATATTCTATATCGATACCTTTCTTTTCAAACTCACTTTTTAAAAGTTTACAAGGACCGCAAAATTTACTTGTTGCTAATATTAAAGTTTTCATTACTCTTCTTCCTCCACCTCTTTTAATTGGTCTTCTTCTTGATTTGCTAAAGTATTTTGAATACCCACATATGCTTGTTCAATTTGATCGCGTTGCATTTTTGATAAATTGCTAGTTTTGTTTTTAATAAATTCATACTCAGCCGAAATATCAATCATAATCTCCTTTTGAAATTCATCTAACTCTTCTTTGCCAACTGCATCCAATATACCAAAAGCTAAGCGCCGTTTAAAGTGGTAATCTGGTTTATTAATATTTGTATGTTTCATTATGATTTCTTTTTAATTGTTTTTCTCTTAGTGGTTTTCTTTTTAGACGTTTTCTTTTTTGGCTTGACTAGTGTATCATCACTCTTTGTTCCTTTTTCTTTTAACCTGGTAACGACGGTTTGAGCATCCATCCAAATATCTTTATCTTCAAGAAGTTGGGAAATTTCTTCCTCAGTAAGAAAGTTTTCATAAGCTTCACGTAATAGCTTTTCAGTCCATTTTCTTTCATGCATTACTCCATGATAAATTTCTGCGCCCTTTCCAACAACACCACCTGAGTAGTTATGGAAAAGAAATACACTATGATCAGATACTGTAAATTCGTCTCCCATTAAAAATAGAAGAGTTGCGGCTGACATACACGAACCTTCAACACACATAACAACTGTTGCTTTAGTCTCTGAAAGAACTTGTATAAATTGAATGGTTGTAAATAAATCCCCACCGGTGCAATTAATATGGAAGCGAAGAATATCCGATTCACGAGATGCACGAATCCTTTGAAACCAATCAATATAATCTGAAGCTGGACCGATCTGAGATGAAATATAAAAATCAGAAATTGTACCATAGTCAGTAACGAATGGATCGTTACGGCGTGGCGATATTATTTCTTTTAATGATGGTTCACTTTCATTTCTTTTATTGTTATCGGGTTGTGTCATAGTAGTTTTGTATAGTTTCAATTAATTGTTTTGTATAGTTATCGCGTTTCTCTTTAAATACGATTGGTGTGGGCGAATCATCAACAGCCATTAGAATTACTGTTTGTGTTATTGGTATACCAGTTCTTTCTTCAAACATAATAGCATATGCAGAAGCTTGCATAAAGTAACTACTAATATATTCTTTCTTCTTAGCTTGTCTTGCGGTTTTAAAATCAATGATTGAAAGCTTTCCATCAAACTCAGCGATACAATCAACACGGCCCGCAAGTTTTAAATGATCAGAATAAAGAGCGCCTTCCTGTAAATATATATTAGTTACTCTTTCATCAAGAATCGGGCGAACCGCATTAAACAGCGCTTTAACGTTTGGCATCTCATTTGGAGTAAACCAGTCTTCTTCATTATTAAGATATCTCTCAATAGCTTCATGCATAGCTGTTCCACGAGTGCATGCATGTTGACAAATTCGATTAGCTTCTTCTTCGCCCACTCGTTTCTTCCAAGCTTCGATTCCTTCTTTACTTAAAGAACCGAGAACAGTTGTAATACTTGGATATGCGGTTCCTTCTGGAGTTATATATTTTCTGCCAGATGTTTTAGTTTCGCAAATCAAATCATCATAACCAATTGAAGTAGGTAAATGATTAAAAGTAGTCCCTCTAATTGGTTTTGATAATAAAGATCGTAGAGACATTATTTAGTTTCAATAGTGGATTTTTTACCTGCTCCCTTTTTAATAGATTTAAGCACGTCATTCCATTCTCCACCAGCTCTTGTAATAGGGCTTTGAAAACCTTCATATGAAACTCGAACCGCGGTTGGAACTCTTTTAACCTGTCCTTCAACTCCGCATTTTGGGCAAGGCTCACTTAAAGGTATATCTCTATCATCTACAGGATAACGGCCATCCCATCGTTCTTCACAGCTTAAACATGTATATTCATATGTCATATTATTCTGCAACTAACTTTAAATTAGGAAATGCCTTTTGAACGGTTGACAAAGTAATACCTTTATATAGACTTTTAAGATCTTTATCTTTCATTGCAATTAGAATCTCTGCATCTTTTGGATGAACTGATTCTAGCAATCTAATAAGGCCTGCTTCTTTTTTAAAAGTAGGAACTGCTTTATTTTGTGCTACTAGATTTTTTAATGATGAAATTGATTTTTCAATAGATCTATATTGTTGCCCAGGGACATTGCTTTCATCTTTCTTATAAGGAGGTGCTCCTTCTGGAAAATCAAAAGTAATATCCTCTCTAAAGTTAACTTGAAGAATTGTCTTCAAAGCAAAGGTAGCATCCTCTTGTAGGATTTTTACTCGATCTTTAACATTATTGGACGCCTGAACTTTTTCAAGAGTTTCATGCGGTAAACGCGTTACAAATTTTTTCGATGTTTGGTTTTTCATAGTTGTTATATTATTTTATAAAGAATTCATCAGCACAATTTACGAGCTGGTTGCATCTATTTTGAATTAGATAATTCAGTATCTTTGAATTATCATTTTTTTGGTTTTCTTCTTTTTGATACTCGGCTTGGATATCTTGCACTACTTCGCTGGGAATCTTTGATAGGTCAATCATAGTTTGGTTACGTATGTAATTCCTATATGTATTTTCGTCAAGGACATCTTTTAGATCTTTAGTCTTTGATTCTTCATGCCATTTTTTAATCTTAACTTTACTTAAAGGAGTTTGGCGTTTTGCTGTAACAAAAGTATCATCGCTTGATAGAACGTTTGGAACGCCGTCACCAGCGTCGCCTCTAAGAACATGCTCGAACAAATACATCGCAGGAGAAGGATCGGTAACTGCTTTCTTTTGGCCTGGGCTAAACTGTTTAACATTTGAATATTTCTGCAATTGAATAAAGTCTTTATCAGAACTAACAATCATTACCTTTTCATGTTTACCAAACTCCTGAGTGCTTTCAACAAGTGTAGCAATAATATCATCTGCTTCTGCACCATTAACATGAACCACAGGATAAGGGAAAAACTCCATAAGCTCTTGTTTTACTTTATCAATCATACCAAAAACTTCTGTCCAATCAATATTACTTTTCTCTCGGGTTTTTTTACGAGACGCTTTATATTCTGGATAAACGGATTTGCGCCAACTTTTATGGTCGCAGGCGATAACCATCTCGCCATATTCTGATCTGTATTTTACATTATACATCCTTAATGAATTAAGAATAAAGTGGCGAATCATGGATTCATCTAAAGTATTTGCTGGTTGAGAAAATACTGATGCGATTGATATTGCTGAGAAGTCGATAATTATCATATATTGTTTACTTTGTTATTAATATTATATACTAAAATTGAGGGTTTGTAAATACTATTATTGCATTATATTTCATTGTTTTTTAAGCCGCTTTACATGAGAATGATGAATACGACAGCCGATAATGCCATTGTGATAATCCTCGCGTAATAAAACTTCTCTATCAAATTGTTCCTTTGTTTCCATGTAGGAGAGTTCTCCTGCTCCTTTACATAAGTGTAATATCTCTCGTTTGACAGAATCTAAGCCATTCTCTTCTATCAATTCTTTAACAGCTTCACTTGATCCACAGTAAGTTTTCCAATCAGATTCCTTTAAAGATCTGCGCTTTCTTTTCTTTCCTTTTAACGGAGGGCGAGTCACCTTACTCCAAAACCGTTTTTTTCCGATGTATTTCATTCCATCATCAAAAGTTACCAAGTAAACAAATCCAACATAATCCTCGATCATCTCAGTTGTAAATTCTTTACCGTTATATGTCCACACTCTAATTTATATATACAACATTATAAATAACATTAATATGATCCCGTTTAAAGATTTTATTAAAGAGGAAGAAAGAAAGTTTCAGCCTCCTGCTGGTGCGGTTGCCGCAGCGAAAAAAGCTATTAAATGGAAAGAGCAATACCCTAATGAAGTTAAAGCAATGACTCGCACTGGATGGGTAAGAGCTCGCCAACTTGCTGATGGAGATGAGATCTCTTATGATATATTAAAAAGAATGGCATCATTTAATAGGCATAGAAAAAACTCTAAAATTTCCCCTGAAAAGAAAGACCGCCCATGGACAGATAATGGATATATGGCCTGGCTAGGTTGGGGTGGCGATGCTGGTGTCGATTGGGCTATTAAGATGTCTAAGAAAACACGTGAAGCGGATTTGGAAAAGGATTAACTTTTATAAATAACAATACAACTAAAATTATGATTTCATTTAAACACTTTATTTCAGAAGCAACAGGGTTTGTATTAACCAAAAGTGCCGAAGTAAAATATAATAAAAAACCAGCGAGTTTTCGTGATGGCCAATCAAGCAATGGTTTACAATTCTCATCTCAAGGGTATGTTGAATTACCAAAAGGAACCTTTTTAGTTTCATTACCCGCCGGTTTATTCGCTGTTAATACCAAAGAAAAATTCGCGTTTATGGTAACCAACGGTAAAAAATCTCAATTAGATCAACAAGACAAATTAAAATCAAATCAATATTCAAATACCAACGATGCTCCAGAATGGAGTTCATGGTCTTCATATTTAAAAAAATAAAACACAATGAACTTATCAAATAAAAGTAAAACGATAGAGGATGCTGCAAGGGGAATCCTTGAAGGAACTTATGAGGAGCTTGAAACCGAAGAGCTGAGTGAAGCTACTAAAATTAAAGCTTGGACAAGCGCGGGTAAAAGTGGTAAAGAATATGCCGAATTAACACAATTTACTGGACCCGCCGAGCTTGGGCATGGTCAGATTGGAAATCGTAAAATGGTACAAATCACGATTGGTAAAAAATATATTGAATTGAATGCGCGTGATCTTGAAATTCTTATTAAAAATCTAAAGAAGATTTCTTTAAAATGAACTTATCAAATAAAAGTCAAGCATTAGAGGATGCTGCAAGGGGAATCCTTGAAGGATATGGTTACGGTGCTACTAGAGGATCAAACTGGAAGGCAGTTCGAAATGGCTCTGCAAGTCTTGATAAAATGATTGATACTGCCAAGACAACTAAATCAAAAAACAATTTCTATATATTTAATAACAAAGGTCAGATTTATCATACTGCGCCAACCCTTGAGAAAGCGAGGCAACATGCAGCAGAGTTTAACAGAAGCACTTCAAAGGAAATTGGTTATCCAACCATCTTAGATTTAAGTAAAGGTAAAATTGTTGAAAGCATTGAACTTGATGAAGCAAAATTAAAAGGCACGGTAAAAACCCAAGCTGCAAAGATGTTTGAAGGTCTTGCTAATGATGTTGAATATTTAAAAGATGCCATGAACCATTCCACATACAAAGATGCTATTAAAGACTGGGAAGCTAATGCTGACGGTAAAGATCTTATCAAAGCAATTGGTAAAATTCTACAAACCCAGTACTTTGGAAAATAATGAATTTATCAAATAGAAATAACAGCCTTGAAGAAGCGGCAAAGGCAATTATGAGTGAGAATGCAATTATTCACGATGATTTTCTTAATAAGAATCTCGGAAAGGAATTGGATCTTACAATTTCTAGCGTTTCACAAGTTCAAAGATCGCCTGGTAAGTTTGGCAAAGCATGGGTTATGACTTTCAAAGGTCATGACAAGAAAAACAAGAGCGGCATGAAAGCTGAATTTGGGTTTGATCCAAAGCTTAGTAAGAAGTATAAAGCAGGAGATAAAGTTAAAGTAGTTCTAAGTAATAAACCAAACTATCCAAACATTACTTCAATAGAAAAAATTTAATATATGAATCTATCAAACAAAAATAAAGAACTTGAAGATGCCGCGAAGGCGATTCTTGAGGGTAAACCCATTAAAGAAGAAGCAAAGGTTCTGCTTGAAAAAACCGAATTGGCTGGATGGGAAGATGGAGGAACACATGCAAATTCCACGTTTAAGCTTCTTGAATTTATTGGCCCTGATGAATTGGAATCAAAGTTAGGCACTCGTAAATGTTTAGAGATTGAAAAGGTTAGTGAAAGCCGCACATCTGGTGCGGCCCGAAGAACATTTATGAGCTTAAACGCAAATGACATTAATGAATTAAGAGAGTTTTTAGCAGAATACTCAACAGAAAAAGACGAGCCAAACGTTAAGTAAGATATATATATATTTAGAAAAACACCCGCCCTGGTTTAATTCAGAGCGGGTTTTTTATTTTAAATGGTGGAGGTGCCGGGTATCGCGCCCGGGTCCGTTAGCCGAAACTAGCGTCGAATTCTTTTACACCCCCGTTTTATTTATTTTTCTTTGGTCTAACACGGAGACTTTCAAGTTCACGAATCTCTTTTAAAATATCAACGAGCTTAGCTTCGCTCTTTTCAAGCTCTGATGATAGCTTTGTGTTTTTATATTTGTAATATTTTGAATCCCACTTAAGGCATTCCAAACGGTCAAAAATATACTTTTGTTTTAGCTCTTCTATCTTTTCCATATTATTATATTAATCTGGAACAACTGCTAAGATTTCTTCGGTGGCGAATTCGATCTCATCGCCATCACAATCTGTTCCATAAAAGCAGCCGTTTCCGCAATTCTCATTAACGATAATTTGCATACCGTTAACCATCACAGAATCACCGGCCTTAATGTTTGTAGTGTAATTTGTTTCTTTCATAATTAAAGTTTAATTAGGTCATTCAATACATATTCGTTTCTTCCAAACTTGCGTTGGATAAACAGGATTCTTGTCTTTGGTGAGTATGTATTCTTAAAAGTGATTCCTGTTTCGCCTACTTTAACAACTGAGCCAAAGTTAGTTTTATCTCCCTTTTGAAGTTCAAGTTTAGCAATATTGGCTTTCAGTTTTTCGAATTTAGCGCTGGTTGTTTTTTTCATAATATAATTAATGGTTTTTATTTTTGATTTAGTTTATTTCTTAGTTCTTCGCACTCTGCATTTAGGTTGTGAATGGCGTAATTGAACTTTTCAACAAGTTCGTTGTGGCTTTTAATTAAGGTCCAAAAGTTTTCCTCGGTTAGTTCTGGAACACTTTGAATCTCACCACGAATTTCAACATTTTGAGTGTTAGGAAATTGGGTTAATAGTTTTTGTAATAGGTTTGGTTTCATCTTAAAAAATTATTAAAACTAATCTCACTGACCAGTACCAACAGACGGTACAGGCTAACATCATAAGAGTGATTCTTATTAAATTCATATCTTATCGAAAGTAAACATAAACGTCGCAATATTTGGCGAGTGAAACTGGGCAGAACGATCTCGAATGTCCTAGGAAGTTGTGGCTTCTTTTATAATTGGGGTTATTCTCACCCCAACGGCCTTGACATTTTACATATTGGTTAGTCCCATAGAATGATTTTCTGAACGTGGCCAGAGATTTCATATCTTCTTCATTGTCCATCTCTACAGTAAATCTGTAGCAGTGAGTGCGATTTGGTTTTATTGTCATAATATATTAGTTGGTTGTGGTTAGGCCGTGAAAGCGATCAAAGTAATGAATGATGCGGCGAGGATGAGAATGGCGGTAAAAAGTTCGGCTATATGAATCATGGTCGTTTTTGGTTATTAGTGAGTGCGATCGAAAATGACCTTACCGTTAAACTCGAGCTTTTCGGAGCTCATGATTGGACACCCGTCAGCGCCCTCGAATTTGCGGGAAACGATACCCTTAAGGCTGCATGCCTTCTTTGGGCTTCTTGAGAAGCAGATCGTGGT
>ENA-OQVM01002769-OQVM01002769.1-marine-metagenome-genome-assembly--contig:-NODE-2769-length-19843-cov-5.838409_pt1 | contig 19843 bp, 14 predicted proteins | sample MGYA00237776_ERZ505498 | MGnify/ENA primary metagenome ERZ505498 (study PRJEB26159, sample SAMN06265151) | marine metagenome | isolation source: Helgoland LTER site | place: Germany:Helgoland, sampling... | reverse complement strand
CAAATATGACCTATACAAACACATTCAATTCGAAACTGCTGTAGTTTCCGCTACCTTCATAGATGATAATGGATATTGGGAGATATTGGACAACAACAACAAATACTATCATGCCCGTTCCGTAATATCTTGCAGCGGGCCGCTTAATGAACCTGTTTACCCAGATATTGAGAACAAAGAAGCTTTTGAAGGTGAACTTTTTCATTCCCTTAACTGGAATCATCAGTATGATTTGAAAAACAAAAAAGTAGCTGTTATTGGAACTGGAGCTAGCGCAATTCAATTTGTTCCCGAAATTGCACCTAAAGTTAGTCAGCTCACTGTATTTCAAAGGACAGCTCCATGGATCAGTCCTAAAAACAATCAAGCTATTGATGAAATATCAAAAAATAGGTTCAGAAAATTTCCAGCTTATCAAAAGTTTTGGAGAGAATTTATTTATTGGTTCTTGGAATTTCAGGGACTAAGTCAGTATAAAGACAATAAAATAAGAGCTTGGCGTAAAAAAGTTACTACAGAGCACAGAATATCTCAAATTAAAGACACTGATTTACTGAAAAAAACTACTCCTAATTACGAGATTGGATGTAAGCGAATCCTCATTTCAGACAACTACTACCCTACTCTTGAACGTGAAAATGTTACCTTAGAAACAACTTCTATTAAACGTTTTACCAAAACAGGAGTAGAATTAATCGATGGGCATCTGCTGGACTTTGATGTTGTGATTTTTGGAACTGGATTCAAAGCCACAACTTTTGGTCACATATACGATGTAATCGGTCTTGAAAACCGAAATTTATTTAAAGAATGGGACATCACTGGTGCAGAAGCCTTCAAAGGAATTAATGTGAGTGGTTTTCCAAACTTCATGCTTGTTGTAGGTCCAAATACGGGTCTAGGACATAATTCAATTATTCATATGATGGAGTCTCAATACAATTATATTGTGGATTACCTTTTGCAACTAAAAAAACAGCCAGACAATTATTTCAACATCAAACCTGAGGTTCAAAAAGAATACAACAACAACTTACACAAAAAACTAGAGCCCATGATATGGAATAAAGGGGGTTGCAACAGCTATTATCTGATTGAAGGAAAAGGAAAAAATACCTCAATATGGCCAGGTTCGACTATGAGTTACAGAAAGCTTACAAGAAAAACAAGCTTAAATGATTTTAAAATCTCAAAAATAAAAAGCTAAAATTAAATTGAAAAAATTATTTAAAAAATAGTTTATAAATGATCTCATTTCTTTTTCTTTTGGCAAGGAGAAATTTCTTTTCCCATTCACGAACTTCGAGATCCTCATATTTTTTATGATGAATTAACAAAAAACAACTACCTTTTGTTTTCAAAAGCAGAAGAACAAGCTGTTGGCATAGTACTAATAAAAAAGAAACTAAATTAGGTATGAATACACCAGAAACATTTGATTTTAAATTTTACGAGTGGGAAGAAAAACTAAAAGACAAACCTTTTTTAAAACAACCTTTCGGTGATGTCTGGGAGGTATATACTTGGGGAGAAGTTGGTCAGTATGCTAGAAAACTAGCTACAGGATTAAAATCCTTGGGGCTACGAGAAAATGCTCATATTGGCTTGGTTTCGAAAAATTGTAGGGAGTGGATTATTGCTGATTTAGCTATTATGATGGCTGGTTATATCAGTGTACCTTTCTTTCCGAACCTAACATCAAAAGAGATCAACACTTTGCTTACTTTTGGTGATGTGGATCTACTAATTGCTGGTAAAGTTGAAGATTGGGAAGAGCAAAAACAAGGTGTTCCAGAAGGTATTCCCATAATTGCATTTCCAAATTATAGTGGACATTCGAAAATTACCGAAGGGCATCAATGGTTCGACTTCATCAATCAATTCGAACCTTTACAGACTCCTCACGTGCCAAAATTGAGCGATGTATGGACCATTATATTCACTTCTGGAACTACAGGAAATCCAAAAGGAGTGGTATTGGACTACCTAGCAAATTCTAGAACTGAGTTAATTACTTTAAAGTCAAACGAACTTCAAATAGATTTTAACGGAAACAACTCTTTCTTTTCATATTTACCATTAAATCATATTGCAGAACGCGTTGTAGTTGAATTTACTGCATTCCGTTTTGGTGGAACCATGTCCTTTGCTGAAAGCATGGATACATTTGCCAAAAACTTACAAGACACTCAACCAACAGTGTTTTTTGCAGTACCTCGAATTTGGACTAAATTTCAAATGGGAATTTTATCAAAAGTTCCTCAAGAAAAACTTACAAAGCTTCTCAAAATACCTGTACTTTCATGGGTTTTGAAAAATAAATTCAAAAAGACGTTAGGACTGAGCAAAGCCAGAGCGATCGTTTCGGGAGCTGCTCCCTTACAAGAATCTTTGCGAGCTTGGTATCGTAAGATTGGAATCTTAATTACTAATGGATATGGAATGACGGAAAACTGTGCAATTACCACCCACCTTGAACCCTATATGATGGGTAAAGCAGGGTCTGTAGGAATCGCTCAACCAGAAGTAGAATTAAAAATTGATTCTGAAACTTCCGAAATTTTAATGCGTGGTCCTTTTGTAATGAAAGAATATTATAAGCAACCCGAATTGACCGCAGAAGTAATAAAAGACGGATGGCTACATACGGGTGATCAAGGTCATTTGGATGAAGAAGGATTCTTATTCATTACCGGCCGAGTTAAAGACATCTTCAAAACTTCTAAAGGTAAATATATAGAGCCTTTAGTTTTAGAAAGCTATTTTGCAGATATCATTGATTTTGAACAAATTTGTGTTGCTGGCTTAGGGCTTCCTCAGCCTATTTTATTAGCTGTATTATCTGAAGTTGGACTCGCAAAACCTCAAGAAGAAATCAAAGCCTATTTGAAGGATTTTCTGGAAAAAGTCAATGCACAATTAGCTGGATACAAAAAAATATCAACCATAATTATTGTTAAAGATACGTGGACTGTCGAGAATCGTTTGACAACACCCACTTTAAAAATTAAACGAAACAATGTAGATAAGATGTATGAAGGAAATTATTCGAACTGGCATCAAGATGAGGCTAATGTAATCTTCGAAGGGTAATCCATGTTTAAAATAAAGGAATACGAAAATTATATTGATGACGTCATTCAGGAATCTATGTTTGAACCTATTAAAGAGCTAATCTTAGGGGAAACAGGATATGCCTTCAACGGAAAAGTACGCTTGTACTACGAGATTCAAAAACCAAAGACAGAAATAAAATCAACTATTTTGTTAATCAGTCGTAATGCAAATACATTACTTTTTTGGCCACAAGAATTTATCCAAGCATTTTTAGATAACGGGTACCAAGTAATTCGGTTTGACCATCGGGGTATTGGATGTTCTGACAGAATGTTAGATTGGACAAAAAAGAGCGGCTATACCCTAGAAGATATGGCGCATGATGCTAAGGCTGTTTTGGATTGTTTAAAAATAGAAAAAGCCCATATCATCGGAGCTTCAATGGGTGGGATGATTGCGCAACGTTTTGCTTACTTGTTTCCCGAAGTAACGCAATCCCTATGCTCTATAATGTCCTCAGGATATTTTTACGACCCCGAGTTGGTTGCTGTCAACAAGTCAATGGAAAGACGTTTTAGGGCGGTTATGTTAGGATTTGTTGGTGCTAAAAATAATCTAAGAAAACAACTTAAAATCCATCTGGCCGTCAGAAATCTATGGGTGGGGAAAGGAGCATATGCATTAAATGTAAAAAAACATTTGAACGAAATTTTTTATGAAATAAAGTTTAGAAAAGGATACTATCGAAAAAGTTTTGAGCAACATGTCGCCGCTATTAAAAAATCAGGATCATTCCTTGAAAAATTAAAATCAATCACTACGCCATCACTAGTAATTCACGGGGATTCAGATTTTTTAATTGATATAAAACATGCAAAAAAATACGTAACTTGCTTAAAAAATGTAAAATCTTATTATCTTTCAGGTATGGGACATGATCTCCCAAACAATTTTATTAACCCCATTTCTGCCAGAGTTCTTGATTTTATTGATGATTCCAGTAATTAATATTAATTTAAAAAACCAATTATGAAAAAAAGTAAACTAACTACTACATTAACGCTCATTGGGCTGTTTTGTGTAAATCTGATTTTCGCACAAACCACCGTTAGTGGATCTGTGAGTGATTCAGACTCTAATGAACCCATACCAGGGGTGAACATAATCGTTCAAGGCACCACCGACGGAACCAATTCCGACTTTGATGGTAACTTCAGTTTTAGTACAACTCAATCATTTCCTTTTACCGTTGAAGTTAGTTCTATTGGATTTGGATCAAAATCCATCCAAGTTACTTCTGCTGATCAAGTTTTAAATATATCATTAGATGCAGGAGAAAATTTAGATGAGATTATTGTATCAGCTTCGCGAAGACCACAGAAAATTCAAGAAGCACCTGCTTCTGTTAGTGTCATATCTGCAAAGGATATCGAAAATTCTGCTGTAGCTGTTGATCCAGTTCGACTTTTAATGAATGTGCCTGGAGTTCAAATTCAGCAACAATCTGCAAATACAATTAACATTGAAATGAGATCTGGAGCAGGAATATTTGGATCTGCTACTTTTCCGATGTTAGATTATAGATTCTTGTCTACACCAGCAGCTGGAACTTTCTTTACACAACAATCCGGACTATCTAATATTGATCTTGCTAAGATTGAAGTTGTTCGTGGAGCTGCTTCTGCATTATACGGACCAAATGTTGTCTCTGGAGTTGTACACTTCATGTCTAAGAATCCAATTGACTATCCTGGAACAACAGTTGAACTTATTGGAGGAACAATGAAAACAATGGGTGCAGCATTTAGACATGCTTATGCTTCTGATGATAAAAAGTTTGGATACAAAATAAATGGTAAATATTCAGAGGGAGATGATTTCGAATTAGATGGAACCGAAATAAAACCATCTACGGGAGAAAATTACATTCAAACTTTAGCTACAACGATATATCAGCCTAAAGTTGCTCCTGGAGGTTATTTAGATGCAACAGGTAATGATGGTATTGTTCAATCAATGTCTAAGCTAGATGATAATAACGATGGCAACCCATTGGCGACTAAATATAAGAACATATCTGTTAATGCACATTTAGAATTTCGCCCTAGTGAGAAAACAAATGCTTTCTTATCTGGTGGATATGCTAAAGGAGGAGCTTTATTTTTTAATTCACAAGGTGCAGGTTACCAAAACGGACAAGATTATTGGGCACAAGCTCGGGTTCAATCTGGTGGATTATTTGCTCAAGTATTTTATAATTATAATGATGGTGGAGATAAAAACAACCCTACCTTTTTATATAACTCTGGGTTCCGTCAAATAGCGCAAAGAAATTCTTTAGACGCCCAGGTTCAATATAACTTTGATGTTCCTGCTTTTCTAGATACTAACTTCACAGTTGGTCTTGATCACAGAAACATACAAGGAAACTCTGACAATACATTATATGGTCGTAATGATGGTGATGATGATTACATTATCACTGGGGTTTATGGGCAAGGTACTTCTAAGCTTAGTGAAAAATTAGATCTAACATATGCTGTACGTTATGATACTTTTAATCTTCTTGATGAAGATGGAATCTCTCCTAGAATTGCATTAGTTTATAAAGCAAATGATAAGAATACTTTTAGAGTAACTTACAACAGCTCTACTGCTGCGTCAACTGCTCTTCAAAATTTTATTGATTTTCCTGTAAACACCATTATCCCTGGAGCATATGATGTTTGGTTGTCTGGAGAAGTAAATCCTCAGACATTTGCTCCGGGTGCACCAATTGCATTACCTGCTTTTGGAGGAGCTACAATTCCTCAAGGCTCGACCACAGTTCCTAATGCTTATTTATATGGTGCTATACTTTCAAATCCTCTAACTATTGCTGGAACTCAAGCTGCATACTCTACTAATCCTTTGTTAGCTGGATTGAGAGGCTTAGAAGGTGCTTTAAACCCTATACTTGGGGCTATTGGATCACCTGCATTAGATTTCTCAAGCATTTTAATAGCAACCATGCTAGGAACAACTCCTACTGGATCTTTTGGTACATTAACGCCTTATAATTTACAAGACGGAACTCCAATGAGTGGAACTCCAATTGGTGCAGGTGCTTCAAAATTAGCTACTATAAATTCTTTTGAAGTTGGATATAATGGAATTATTGGTGATAAGCTTAAAGTAAGTGCTGATGTTTATAGCTATGAACGTAAAGGATTTACTCAATTCACTGCAATCGGACCTATTCATGCCCTGGTTAACCAGGTAGGTGGAACAACAATGGGATCTTTTATTCAAAATGCAGTTAGTGCTGCTTTGACTCCTGCTGTCGGTCCTGCTCTTGCAGGTCAAGTTGCTGGAGGATTCAAATTCGCTTTAGATGACCCAACTTCTCCCTTAACAGCTTTATATCCAGCTTACGGAGTAGTTGAATCTAACCGTGTTCCTGATGGTGATGGGATTAGTCATATTTCTGCGGGATATCGAAGATATGATGATGCCGTTAGAAGTCATTTTGGAGCTGATTTAGCTCTAGAATACTTCGTTAATGATCGTATGTCTATTTGGGGGAATTCTTCTTGGTTAAGTCAAAATGAATGGCTACCAGGGGAATCAGATGATGATGATTTACCATTTCCATCTTACCTTAATGCACCAATATTCAAATACAGATTGGGTCTTAAATATGCTCAAGAGCTAGGGTATCGTTTCAGTGTATCATTCCAACACGATGATAGCTTTATGTCTGATCAAGGATTGTTTGGTGGTATGACTGATGAGAAAAATCTTGTAGACACTAACATTGGTTACGACTTTGGAAATGGTTTGGGATTAGACTTATCAGCTACCAACTTATTTGACCAAAAATACAGTGCATTCCCTAGTATGCCTGTTATCAGAAGAAGAGTGATTTTAAAAGCTACTTATAGTTTCTAAAACACATATGACACAATACATTAAAAAAGCATTCATTACTGGTGCTGCCAAAGGATTAGGAAGAGCAACAGCCGTTGCTCTTTCAACCTCTGGTTACAAAACTATTTTGACCGATATGGATCCAGTTGAATTAGCTGAGACCCAAAAAATTATAGAAGATGCAGGTGGGAGTGCTGTAAGCTATCTCCTGGATGTATCCGATAAAAAACAAATCGAGTCTGTCTTAATGCAAGCCATTAAAGACGAAAAAAAAATTGATGCTTTCGTTAATAACGCTGGAATAGGTGGCAAAATGGCACCCTTCCACGAAATGAAGGACGAAGATTGGGATAAGGTAATTGCCGTGAACTTAAGTAGTGTTTTTTACTGCCTGAAATTTCAATTAAAAATATTGCTGGAACAAGGTGGAGGAAATATTGTAAATGTTGCCTCTCTTGCTGGTAAAAAAGGAGTTACTCTGGGAAGTCACTACGCTGCTTCAAAGCATGGTGTAATTGGGCTGACCAAATCTGCTGCTGTAGAATATGGCGCACGTAACATACGGGTGAATGCGATCTGTCCCTCTTTTGTAGAAACCGATATCATAAGTACAATTCCCGATCCTGTTTTAGAATTTGTAGCAAACTACAGAGTCCCCCTAAAAAGATTAGGAAGGCCTGAAGAAGTTGCCAATGCAATTAAGTTTATGCTTTCAGACGATTCCTCTTATATGAACGGCCATTCACTCGTTTTAGACGGGGGTATGGACGCTGGCTAAGAGCATCGCGAAAGTAAACACTAATAATTAGTGTACTCTAATTTATTTAATACCGGTCCTTCATGAACATCCGAAAGACCGGTATTTTATATTAAAAAATTAAAATCAAAAGGTTAAATCCTTTCTATATAATGTACGCATCCGATTTATTTAAAAATAAAAAAGTATTGGTAACCGGCGGTCGAAGTGGCATTGGTTATGAAATTGCAAAAGCATTCCTCTCTTATGGTGCAGAAGTGATGATCGCTTCACGAAAAGAAAAACCCTTACAAGCGGCTATGAACGAGCTTCGTGCTTTTGGAACCTGTCATGCACAGATATGTGATATCAGAGAACCTGAAGCAATTCAAAAATTAGGGGACGTAATTCAAGATACCATGGGCGGTTTGGATATTTTAATCAATAACGCTGGTGGGCAATTTCCAGCTCCTTCCAATGTCATAGCACAAAAAGGATGGGCTGCAGTAATCAACAACAATTTAAACGGTACTTTTTATATGTGCCAGCACATGGCCAACACTTTTTTTATTCCACAAAAAAAGGGAACCATCATCAACATTACAGCCAATGTAATGCGTGGATTTCCCGGAATGGCACATACTGGAGCTGCACGTGCTGGGGTTGAGAATCTAACCAAAACTCTAGGGCAAGAGTGGGCAGAACACAACATTCGTGTCAATGCTGTTGCACCAGGAACCATTGCGACTTCGGGGCTAGAAAACTACCCCGATCAAATGCAAGCTTTCCTTAAAGAGAGTGAACAAAAAAATTTAATGAAACGTTTTGGTACTGCTCAGGATGTTTCCCATGCTGTATTGTTTTTGTCCAGTCCATTATCTAGTTATATTAGTGGTGTTACCCTGCCCGTTGATGGGCTAGAACATTTGGCAGGAGATCGAATGGAATTATATAACACCATCATGTCGTTTATGAAATAATACAAGATTGGAAATGAAAAAAAACCTTCAACTTATTGGACTTTTACTACTAGCAGGGCTACTCTATCTTGGGTTTTATCCCATTGATTTAGATCCTGCGGCACGACCATCGCCACCCTATCCGGGCATGGAAGGGGATTTTAAAGTAAATAGCCTACTACTTGCAACTAACATAATAGCTGTTGCTGGTGTCGGTCCAGAATCGATTGCTCGTGATAGTCTAGGAAATTTTTATAGCGGACTTGACAATGGTGACATTATTCGGTTTGATGCCTCGGGTTCGAATCAGACCGTAGTAGGAAACACAAAAGGGCGACCGCTTGGGATGAAATTTGCTCCTAACGGTTGGCTGATTATTGCGGACCGTGAAATGGGATTAATCGCACTAGACAGCATGGGGTCAATAACAACCCTGCTCAATACGATTGAAGGAACCCCCATCCAATTTGCAGATGATCTCGCTATAACCCAAGAGGGAGTTGTTTATTTTTCAGATGCTACCCAACGAAATCCGATCATAATTGAAAATGAATTTTGGGAACAACGGCCTTCTGGTAGAATTATAACCTATGATTTAAACACCAAAGAAGCTGCAGTTATCCTAAATGATTTGTTCTTTGCAAATGGAGTTGCTCTTGATCAGAATGAAGATTATATTATTATCAATGAAACCTTCGGGCTAGAAATCAAAAGACATTGGATTCGTGGTTCTAAAAAAGGAACTACTGAAGTGTTTACCAATAAGCTCCCTGGATTTCCAGATAATGCAACTTTTGCTGATGGAATTTTTTGGATTGCCATACCGAGTCAGCGCGCTTTAGAAGTGGAGCCACTTACCAAGCTCCCTTTCTTAAGGTCTGTGCTCTTGCGTTTACCAAAATTCGTTCGTGATGGGATTATACCTAAACCCTATTCAATGATCTTAGGGTTTGATGCCGAAGGAAAGTTACAATACAATTTACAAGATCCTAATGGAGGGTACGATTATATAACCAGTGTCCTACAGGTCGATGACAAACTTTATTTAGGAAGTTTGAAAGAAGCGGCAATAGGAATTTATACATTAAAAAAAGAAACACATGATTAATTTAGAAGGACAAGTAGCCATCATCACCGGTGGTGCACAAGGAATTGGTGAGGGTGTTTGCAAAGTTTTTTGCGATGCAGGAGCCACAGTAGCCTTATGGGATGTTCGAGATTCTGGAGCAGAAACTGCTGCAAAATTAAAAGATGATGGAGGAAAAATTTTCTTTCAAAAAGTAGATATCACCAATCGTGAAGCAGTCGATGCCGCGGTAAATGAAATCATCGGTACACACAGTAAAATTGATATTTTAATCAATAATGCTGGAATTGTTCGCGATAAGTCCATACTTAAAATGACCCAAGAAGAATGGGATGCCGTAATTAATGTCAATTTAAGCTCTCTATTCACAACTACTCAAGCGGTGCTTCCACACATGCGTGAAGCACGTTATGGAAGAATCATATCAGCTTCATCTATCAATGGTTTTGCAGGAGCTTTTGGTCAAACCAATTATTCGGCTTCTAAGGCTGGAGTTGCAGGTTTCACTCGAGCACTTTGTCGCGAAGTGGGACGATACGGCATTACAGCCAATGCGGTAGCACCAGGCTTTATTGAAACAGAAATGACTTCCGGTATGCCTGAAGAAATTATCAAAGCTGGAATTGCAATGATTCCTGTAGCCCGTATCGGAACAGCCGAGGATATGGGATATGCTTACCTCTACTTAGCATCGAAACAAGCTGGATTTATTAACGGAGTAACCCTCCATGCAAATGGTGGCGCAATGCCAATGTAATTATGAGCGTAAAAAAATTATTTGATTTAGAAGGAAAAGTAGCAGTCGTTACAGGTTCAAGTAAAGGAATAGGAAAAGCAATTGCGGAAGCTCTTGCCGAATTTGGTGCTAAAGTAATTGTGAGCAGTCGTTCTCAAGAAGCGGTAGATGCAGTTGCTGAAGAATTCAAAGCCAAAGGCTATGAAGCTACAGGCATAGCCTGCCATGTTGGAGATGAAGATCAACGACAAGCTTTAATCCAAAAAACAGTAGCCCTATACGGTGGTGTAGACATCCTTGTAAACAATGCAGCAACCAATCCAGTTTTCTCACCTTTAGAAGGCATCGAAAATAATGTTTTTGATAAAATTATGGATGTGAATGTAAAAGCTTGCTTTTCGTTTGCAAAACATTGTTTCCCTTTTATGAAAGAAAAGAAAAATGGAAGCATCATTAATATTGCTTCTGTCGAAGGAATGAAACCCAGTTTGGGGCTCGGGCTCTATGGAGTGAGTAAATCTGCTTTGATTATGCTAACCCAATCTCAAGCAAGTGAATGGGGGAAATATGGAATTCGTTCCAATGCAATTTGTCCTGGGCTTATTAAAACCAAATTCAGTAAAGCACTTTGGAGTAACGAACACATCATGAAACAAGTTGAAAGTCACTTACCCCTTCAACGCGCAGCCGATCCAACAGAAATTGCTGGACTTGCAGTTTATTTAGCTTCACAGGCATCATCTTATACTACTGGTGCAGTACTGAATGCTGATGGAGGACATATGTTAACTTAAACCACAACAATGGAACAACAAACCAACACAGCCTATGCGACACGCCTAACAAACACAAGTGAATTGAGTGCGTATGTAGGGAAAGAACTGGGACTGACCCAGTGGATGCCAATAACACAACAACGCATCAATACATTTGCAGATGCCACCGAAGATTTTCAGTGGATTCATACCGATGTAGAACGCAGTGCACTCTTTTCTCCCTATAAAAAAACGGTAGCTCATGGATTTTTGGTGCTGTCAATGGCGTCAAAAGTAAGCTACGATACTTTTTCAATCGAAAATGTTGCCATGGGTGTTAACTATGGCTTAGATAAAGTACGTTTTCCCAATGCAACCAAATCAGGTACCTTTTTTCGTGGACGCGTTTCTCTACTCGAGTGTGATGAAATTAAGGGTGGGATTAAATACAAAATGGGAATTGTCTTTGAATTAAAAGGAGAAGATAAACCTGCCTGTGTTGCAGAATTTATAGCAATAGCCTATTCAGGTCCTGGGAAAAAAGAGCAGCAAAAAATCGCTGATGCAACTGAGCAACCCAAAGAATCGGATACTGTTTTGCTAGAGAAACAAGGCAATATTGCTGTTGTAACACTGAATCGACCTGAACGTTATAACGCTGTAACGGATGAGTTGGTAAAGCGCCTCAATACAATAATTAGAGAAATAAGAAATGACAATCAAATTCGTGCGGTAGTTATCACAGGAGCTGGAAAAGGATTTAGCGCCGGAGCAGATATGGATACTATTGGTGTTGTTTTATCACCAGAAGATTCTAGAGAATACATCACTTCGGTTTATCAGACATTATTAAACAATTTTCAAACCCTAAAGAAACCCATCATCGGTGCGATCAATGGAACTGCAGCTGGAGTTGGAGCCTCTATTGCTTTGGCTTGTGACCTTAGGGTTATGACACCTTCGAGTGGAATCTTGTATGCTTTTGTGAATATTGGACTAGGTCCCGATGGAGGAGCCAGTTGGTTATTGACACGACAGGTAGGCTATTCTAAAGCGTTTGAAATTGCAGCTGAAGGTAAGAAAGTAAAAGCCGAAGAATGTTTAAGTCTTGGGTTAACCAACAAGATTGTAGCAGAAGACCAGCTTCTGGAATCTGCTATAGAATGGGCAAAAGCATTAGCCGCTAAGGCACCAATTGCCGTTGGAATCACCAAAGAAGACCTGGTACATGCTATGGACAACAACCTAAGTGAATCCATTGCATACGAGGCAGAAAAGCAAATTGCTGCCTTTGAAAGTTATGATTTAGTAGAAGGAGTAGCTGCTTTTGTTGAGAAAAGAAAAGCTAATTTTATAGGACAATAAAAAAACAAATAATGAATTTTGAAACAATAAAAAGTAACATAAAAGCCTTTGTAGAAAAAGAACTTATCACTCTAGAGCCTTGGATTTTAAATGCAGAATGGGAAGAGAAGTTACCCAAACTAAACGAGCTTAGAGAAAAAACTAAAGCGCAGGGTCTTTGGCTTCCACAGATTCCAAAAGAATATGGCGGTTTGGGTCTTACCAATGCAGAACACGGAGAAGTAAGTGAAATTTTGGCTGCAAACCCTTATGGTCATTACTGTTTTAATTGCCAAGCACCCGATGCTGGTAATATGGAAATATTAATCGAGTTTGGTACAGATGCACAAAAAGAACAATACCTCTACCCGCTTTTACGTGGAGAAATTAGGAGTTGTTTTGCAATGACGGAACCGGACCATGCGGGTTCTAATCCTGTAAAAATGGGCTCGGTTGCCCTAAAAGATGGAGACAACTATGTGATCAATGGGCATAAATGGTTTACTTCTGCCTGTGACGGCGCAAGTTTTGCTATTGCTATGTTGGTTACTGATCCAGAAGGAGATAACCCACATGAACGTGCAAGTCAAATTATTGTGCCTCTGGATACAGAAGGATTTGAATTTGTCCGTAATGTATCTATTATGGGGCACACCGGTGGTGGCTGGGAAAGTCATGCGGAGATTAAATTTAATGACTGCAAAGTTCCTTTAACAAACGTATTAGGAAAAGATGGTGCTGGGTTTGCTATTGCACAAGCGCGATTAGGACCTGGAAGAATTCACCATTGTATGCGTTGGATTGGAATTTGTGAACGTTCCCTAGACTTAATGTGTAAAAGAGCTGTTTCTAGAGAAATAGCCGAAGGAGAATATTTATCGGATAAACAAACCATTCAAAACTGGATTTCTGAATCCAGAGCTGAAATAAATGCAGCACGACTTTTAGTTCAAGATGCAGCTCACAAAATTGATGTTCAAGGAGCTAAGAAAACTCGAGCTGAAATTTCGATTATCAAATTTTTCTGTGCGGATATACTTCAAAAGGTTATCGACCGCGCTATACAAGTTCATGGTGCTTTGGGAATGACTGATGATATTATCTTATCCTATTTTTATCGTCACGAACGTGCCGCTCGAATATACGATGGTGCAGATGAAGTACACAAAAGCCGTTTAGCTCGTGCCATTTTAAAAAAGTATAAAGTCTAAACCAATGAGTGTATCCATAGACAAAGCAAAAGAAGTTCGAAAGGGAGAGGGTATCGATGCAGGAATTTTAAGTGCCTATTTAGCTAAAGCATTTGATAAGCCAGAAGGCGAAGTTGCCATCAAGCAATTTCCTTCTGGGTTTTCAAACCTTACCTATCTAATAACGTTTGCTGAGAAAGAATATGTATTGAGAAGACCTCCGTTTGGAGCCAACATAAAATCTGGACACGACATGTCGCGAGAGTACACTATTTTGAGTGCGCTTAATGGAACTTATGATAAAGCACCAAAACCCATTCTATTTGAAAAAGAACCGGGAGTATTGGACGCACCTTTTTATTTAATGGAACGTGTACAAGGAACGATTTTACGGGCTGGTATACTAAAAGAAAATCTACCAACTCCTGCTCAGTTCCAGTCACTTTCTAACAATTTTGTAGATACTTTGGTAGAACTACACCAACTGGACTATATAGACATTGGTTTAGAAAACTTAGGGAATCCTGAGGGCTATTCAAAAAGACAAGTTGAAGGGTGGAGCAAGCGTTACCAAAAATCGAAAACCTCAGAGGTTGTTGCGATGGAGAAAACTGCACTTTGGCTTCAAGAAAACATACCTTCGGGCTCAAGAGCCAGTTTGGTTCACAACGATTTTAAATACGATAACTTAGTTTTAACTCCCGATGAGAATCTCAATATCAAAGCAGTTTTAGATTGGGAAATGACCACTCTTGGAGATCCTTTAATGGATCTTGGAACTAGTCTTGGTTATTGGGTTCATGAATCGGATCCTGATTTTATTGCGCAGAATCAATTGAGTTTGACCTCCAAACCTGGGAATCCAAGTCGGGGTGAAATTGTGAGTTTATACGAACAAAAAAGTGGAAAAACCGTTGACAATATTGAATTTTATTTTGTCTTCGGTGTCTTTAAAATTGCTGTAATTGTTCAGCAAATATACTATCGCTATACGCTTGGGCATACCAAAGATCCTCGATTCAAAGACCTGAATCAAATCGTGGAATTGTATGGAACTCTTGCACAACAGGCAATTCAAAAAAAGAAAATCGACAACTTATTTTAACGAATACAATCGTATGGAAACGACGACAAAAAAAGATTTAAAAGATTTTAGACTCGAAACAAGACAATGGTTAGAAGAGCATTGTCCTGAGAGTATGAGAACCCCTTTAAAGGATTCATCAGATTATTATTGGGGTGGTAGAAACCCTACTTTTTCGAGTGAAGATCAAAAAGTTTGGTTTGAAAAAAACCTTGAAAAGAAATGGATCGTTCCCTATTGGGATCCACAATATGGAGGCGGTGGATTAAGTGCTGAAGAAAACAATATTCTTAACCAAGAAATGACTCGTATTGGAGCTAGAAAACCTCTTTTTAGTTTTGGGATTTCTATGTTGGGCCCTGCCCTCCATAAATTTGCAAACGAAGAACAAAAGATGCGTTTCTTACCCGATATTACAGCTGGGAAAACTTGGTGGTGTCAAGGCTATAGCGAGCCCAATGCGGGGAGTGACTTAGCTGGCTTGCAGACAAGGGCTAAGGACAAAGGTGATCATTATTCGATTAGTGGTTCTAAGGTATGGACTTCCTACGCAGATAAATCGGATTGGATTTTTTGTTTGGTTCGTACCGATTTTGACGTACCAAAGCACAATGGAATTAGTTTTCTTTTAATTGATATGAAATCGGAAGGTGTGAGTACACGTCCAATTAAACTAATCAGTGGAAAATCGCCTTTCTGTGAGACCTTTTTTGACAATGTAAAAGTCCCAAAAGAAAATCTCATTGGAACTTTAAACGATGGATGGACAATCGCTAAATACCTTTTAACCCACGAACGTCAAATGATTGGTGGAGTTGGAGAAACCGATGTTCGTAAAGCTGTTCACGACATCGCTCTAGAAAATCTGCCTTCAAAAGATGGAATTCTCAAGGACGGTGTTTTACGAGCTGAAATTGCTGAACTAGAAATGAATGATGCCATCTTTGAAATGACCATTCAGCGCATCACAGATGAAGCAAAAACAGGAGTAAATGCCGGAGCCTTATCGTCTTTCTTTAAATATTATGGAACAGAACAAAACGTAGCCCGAATGGAATTACTTTCTGCAATCACAGGAACAGATGGCCTTTTGTGGGAAAGCGAAAATAAAGATGCAGTAACAGAAGTTAGAACATTTTGTAGATCCAAAGGAAACACCATCGAGGGTGGAACCTCAGAAGTACAACTCGGAATCATTTCAAAACGCATCTTAAACTTACCTTCATAACACGGAATTTATGGCACTTATACTATCAGAAGAACAAAAATTACTTAAAGATTCTGCAACAGAGTTTTTAGCAATGAATGCTCCCGTAGAGCAATTCAGAGACCTCCGAGATAATAATTATAAAGCTTTTGACGAAAGCCTTTGGACAAAAATAGTCGAGATGGGATGGACCGCTTTGACCATTCCAGAAGAATTTGATGGCCTTGAATTTGGTTATGTCGGTTTAGGTCAAATTTTAGAAGAAATGGGTAAAAACCTAACCAAGGCTCCCCTATTCTCTTCTATCGTCTTAGGAGCTAATGCCCTGACACATTCGAAAAATCAGGAGCTCAAAAAAGAATGGCTTCCTAAACTCATGGATGGGACTAAAAGTGTTGCATTGGCTCTGGACGAACACACTTATTTTGATCCAACAGCAATTGCAACTACTGCAAAATCGACTGCAAACGGATATACCCTTTCAGGTAAAAAAACAATGATTATAGACGGAGCTTCAGCTGATGCTTTTATTGTTGTTGCTAAAACAGAAGATGAAGAATTAGCTTTATTTATAGTTGCTGCCGACTCAAAGGGAATTACAGTAACTTCCGATGTTTTACTTGATGCTGGAACCTATGCAACCGTTGTTTTTGATCAAGTAGCAGTAACAGCAACCAATCGTATTAGTGGAGCTGGAGAAGGAGCTGCCTTATTGAATCATATTCTAAATACAGCTTCAATTTGCTTGTCTGCCGAAATGCTCGGGATGGTTACTGAAGCCTTTGGTCAAACGGTTGCCTATCTTAAAGAACGGGAACAATTTGGAAAACGCATTGGAACATACCAAGCATTACAACACAGAGCAGCCATTATGTTTTCGGAAATTGAATTATGTAAAAGTATTGTAATTCAAGCATTACAAGCTTTGGATTCAGATGCTAATGATTTAGATCAACTGGCGAGTTTAGCCAAAGCTAAATTGGGTAAAACAATCAAACTAGTAACCAACGAAGCCATGCAAATGCACGGTGGGATTGGAGTAACAGATGATGTGAATATTGGGTTTTATTTTAAAAGAGCTCGTGTTTTACAGCGTTTGTTTGGAGACTATAACTTCCACTTGGACCGTTATGCACGACTGAACAACTACTAGACCTTATTTTAAATAAAAAAGCCAGCTATATGCTGGCTTTTTTATTTGCTTAATTCTGAACACCCGGTTGTTTGAGTATAAAGTTTTCTTCAATTTTAGCTTTATCAACCATATCTTTCACTTCTTTTAAAAGAACCTTTGCATTGTATATAACACCATCGCTTATGGTGTATTGCACACCACCAACCCGAACAACTTCATTGTCTTCGGTAAGCTTAATAGCGCCGGTTCCATATAAAACTTTAAAATTTTCAAGAGGATTTGTATCTACTAAAATCATATCGGCAAGCTTGCCAATTTCTATAGAACCAATGAGTTCATCCATTTTCAATGCTTCTGCCCCATTAAGGGTAGCAGAACGAATTACTTCTAGTGGATGAAAACCAGCTTCTCGAAGTAACTCTAATTCTCTAACATAAGCAAAACCATAGAGCTGAAAAATAAATCCCGAATCAGAACCTGTAGTTACTCGTCCTCCCCTGTTTTTATATTCGTTTACAAAAGTCATCCATAAGCTAAAATTCTTTTTCCAAGCTATTTCTTGTTCCGTACCCCAAAAATGCCAGTACGAACCGTGGGATATTTTTGATGGCTGATAAAAGCGCCACAAACTGGGTAAGGTATAATCTTCGTGCCATTCGGCTCTTCGAGCACGATGCAGATCGCGGCTTGCTTCGTAAATATTAAAGGTTGGATCGAGTGTAAAGTCAAGAGCAAGCAGTTCTTCCATCACTAAATTCCAATGTTCAGAATAAGGTTTGGCAGCTTGAGCCCATAATTTACCAGCCTGTTCAAAACGATGTTGCTCGTTTTGATAATTATAATCCAAGGGATAATCTTGTACCGTACGATCTTCAAAAAGAGCTTCGGGTAATCCATACCAATGCTCCATAGAAGTTAGTCCGGCACGAGCAGAATGTAATACATTCCAACGAGCCACACTGAGTTGTGCATGGTGACTGGCAGACCCTAATCCTAGTTTATTGTTTTCATCTAAGGCAGCTTCCATGATTTTTGGCGCAGCACCAAAAAATTTAATTCCATCAGAGCCTGCTTTTGCATTTTGCCGAACCCATTCTCGAGCTTGTTCTTCAGTTACAATGGGTGTTTTGGAACCTGACCCAAAACCAGTGTATTGCACAATACGCGGTGCTATAATTTCATTGTTGGCACTTTTCTTTTTTAAATCCAACGCCCAATCTCTGCTACGACCACTTGGTTCTCGAACCGTAGTAACTCCGTGAGCCAACCACAATTTAAAAACATAATCCCAATCGGCACCCTGAGAAACACCTCCAATATGCCCATGCATATCAATGAATCCTGGAAGTAAATACATGCCGTGGGCATCAATTTCTTTTCCTCCTTCTTCTAATTCTGGCCTTCGGTCATCGTCTATTGCAACTCCCGGAAACCCCACAACACGCACTTGTGTGATTATATTTTGTTCGACAACAACATCAACAGGTCCCATAGGTGGTGCACCATTACCGTTGATTAGAGTAACCCCACGAATGATAAGTTGATCAAAGGGGCCCTCTGCACTTTTTTCTTGCGCCTGGATGGGTTGAATAAAAAATGTGAGAAAAAAAAGAACTAAAATAGCCGGTGCTGATTTCATTGGATAGGTTTTAGATTTCTAAATTAAACAATTATGATGAGATGTCAATTAACATCCAATGGACACTTATTTATAATTAAAAAAACATAAAAAGCAAGTGATTATGTTACTAACTAGTATTTGAGAGTGCTTGACAATTAATTAAAATAATAACACAAAAGTAGTTTTGTTATTTTTACAATTATTCACTATAATTTTTAATAAAAAACCATAAGCACTATGTTTCTAATTGTTTAGAAAAAAAAAGCTTAAGACTTTCTCTAGTCGGATAATAGCATATTGGCATGATTTACAGATTATTTTTATTTATAATACATTATATTTATGCAATTGAAAATTCATATTAGCATTTTGAGTTTTGATTGACCTGTTTTACATTTGATTCAACTGATTACCCAATAGTTATGAAAAACATATTTACATTATTAATCTTATTTACCTCCGTTTTTTCTTTCGGACAGTTTTCTTTTGACACCTATGGGGTTACAGTTCTTTGCCCTGAGGCGAGTGTTGGAGCTACAGGCACACTCAATGATAAAGTATATACTGCCGTTGATCGGAATATGCTAATTCAAAAAGTAAATGCAGAAGAAGATCTAAGCTGCCTGTGTACATCACTTGTTACTAATATGGAAAACATGTTTAGCTCCAAGATTTTTGATGATAACATCAGCTCCTGGGATACTTCTTCTGTGACTAACATGCAGAGCATGTTTAATAGAGCAAAGTTCTCCTCAAACATATCGAATTGGGATACTTCTTCTGCTACTAACATGAGTAATATGTTTAATAATGCTCAAACCTTTAATCAAGATATTGGAGGTTGGGATACTTCTTCTGTGACAAATATGGTGAGCATGTTTTATAATACTGTAACCTTTAATCAAGATATTGGAGATTGGGTTACTTCTTCTGTGACCAACATGCAGAGCATGTTTAATAGTGCCCAAAACTTTAATCAAGATATTGGAGATTGGGATACTTCTTCTGTGACCAACATGCAGA